>Ga0351893_10004_pt1 | contig 187096 bp, 129 predicted proteins | sample TotcelFGM3001K15_FD_206765 | JGI IMG/M metagenome (GOLD analysis project Ga0351893, IMG submission 206765) | Enriched cells from coal bed in the Powder River Basin, Montana, United States - Total cells FGM rep3 HSBNCT.FGM.300.1.K15 ...
ATTGAATATATTTCAAATGAATATAACTCTATTCTCAATCACGAAACATTTAAACACCCGGCAGTTCCAGATATTCATGATTATCTTGAGTATGAAAAAAATCATTTTTCCCAAGAAGATCGAAAGCGAGATTTAAATTTTTGGGAGCAAGAACTTTTAGGAGCACCACTTCGAATTAATTTTCCGAATCTTAAATTTTCTAAAAAGAAGCCAAATTATGCAACATTTTCGTTAGATAAGGATTTAAGTGAAAAAATATTCGCTGCCGTTAAAAACCAAAGAACAACTTTATTTATCTATTTGCTGAGCGCCTTTTCATTTTTAATAGAAAAATATACTTCTCAAAGAGAGTTTGTATTGAGCTATCCTGTTGATTTAAAACCCCAAAAATTTAATGAGTTATTGGGATGTTTCGTCAATGCGGTCTTAATGAGGGTAGAAGTAAATTCAAATAACACCGTTGAGGAATTCATTAAGTTTATTACCTCGCAACGAAAAAAATCTAAGTTGCACCAAGGAATTCCGTTGTATGACGTCGTTGCGAATTTGCGTAGCAGAAATGAATATGTAGAAAATGCATTTAATGCTTCTATTGCACAAACAGCAGTGGAACTAGTACCTTTACGACTGAAAAATTGTACGTGTCAATCTCTTTCCGAGCTACTTCAACACTTAGATGATTTAGGATGTCATTATCAAGTTAGAGACAGAATTTATTTGAAATTTGATCATAATGGAAAATATTTTGATGATGAAAGTATAAAAAGAATTTTTGAAAGTTTTAGAATTATTTTGCAAGAATTTGTAGAATACCCAGATCGACAGTTAAAAGATATTCAAATTCTTTCTAATCAACAGCGTCGTGAAATATTAAAAAAAGGTAGTGGAAAAAAATCAGAATATCCAGCAAAAAAAACAATTGTACAATTATTTGAAGAGCAGGCGGAAAAAAATCCTAATCATGTTGCCGTTTTCTTTAAAGATCAGACGCTCACTTATAAAGAACTTAATGAGCAATCCAGTCAATTAGCGCATTTTATCCATAAAAAATATCAAAAAGATAATAATCAATTGCAACCTGATACTTTAATCGGTCTTTGTGTGGAAAGGTCTTTTGATATAATCGTTGGGATTCTGGGGATTTTAAAGGCTGGTGGTGCATATGTTCCATTAGACCCAGATTATCCCAAAGAACGATTGGAATATATGGTCGCTGATAGTGGCACGAAATTAATTATCACTCAGCGGGAAATGGTTACGCGGAACCGCTTTTTAAGGAACCATGAATTAATTGTTATTGACAATTCAAGAATAAAAAAAGAATTGATACAACAGTCGACGACTAATCCAAGTTGTAAAGCAAACTCCGAGAATTTAGCTTATGTCATTTATACCTCAGGTTCCACTGGGAAACCGAAGGGCGTGATGATTGAACACGGTTCTATCGTCAATCACAATCATTGGATGATGCAAAATTTTGGTCTTACTGCTAGGGATCGAATATTGCAAAAGACACCTTTAAGTTTCGATGCTTCGGTATGGGAACTATTGTTACCTATTACGCATGGAGCACAATTAGTATTAGCCGAACCGGATAAACATAAAGATCCAGAATATTATTTAGAAGTCATCAATAAATTTTCCATAACTAAAATACAATTTGTTCCTTCGTTATTGAAAGCAATAATAGATTATATCAATTTACAAAAAATTAATTTATCCTGTTTTCATTCCTTGCAAGATATTTTCTGTGGTGGCGAACCGTTATCATTTAATTTAGTGAGTGAGGTTTTAAATCAACTTCCAACTAAATTACATAATTTATATGGACCGACTGAAGCTACCATTGATTCCAGTTTCTTTTCCGGTCCCTACCCATTAACATTTCTTGGCGCGAGCATTCCCATCGGGAAACCCATTAATAATATGCAGTTATACATATTAGATTCTGATTTTAATGTTTGTCCTATCGGAGTCCCTGGTGAAATTTATATTGGCGGGGTTGGTTTAGCACGGGGCTACATTAATCAAACGCAATTGACAGACGAACGTTTTATTCAAAATCCTTTTCTACAGGGTCGAATTTACAAAACGGGTGATGTGGCACGTTGGTTGCCGGATGGAAATATTGAATATATTGGCAGAACAGACTTTCAAGTTAAAATTCGTGGCTTTCGTATTGAATTGGGTGAAATTGAAAATGCGTTATCGAAACATCCAGCAATTCGACAAAATGCAATAGTGGCTTATAAAGATGAAGGTCAGCAATATTTAGCTGCATATTATGTCACCGAGAAAACAATCGAGCTTGAGTCTGAAGGAATAAGAACATTTTTAGCGGCGACCTTGCCTGAGCACATGCTACCCACTGCATTTGTTGAATTGCAAGCAATGCCTTTATTACCCAATGGTAAAATCGATCGTAAAAAATTACCTGCCGTTGATTTTAAAGCGGATGTAATGAGTTACGTCGCTCCGAGGACGGAATTGGAAGCAGCGGTCACGCAGGTTTGGAGTTCTTTACTGGGAGTGGAGCGAATCGGAATGCAGGATGATTTTTTCCGTTTGGGTGGGAATTCATTATTAGCGATTCGTTTAGTGAGTTTACTCAATATTAAATTTAAATCGCAAATTTCTGTCAGAGATATTTTTTCGAACCACAGTGTGGAAAAAATCTCAAAATTAATTGAAAAATTTACGGGTCAGTTTGAATATCAGCCTTATCTGATCGAAGATAATAAGCCGATCTCCTTTGATCCATTTCCCCTAACCAATGTACAACAAGCTTATTTATATGGACGCTTGGAAAACTTTGAAATCGGTAATGTATCAACTCACGGTTATTTCGAAATATTATTCTCTGATATTAATGTTGAAAAATTAGAAATTGCACTTAATTTATTAATAGAACGGCATCCAGCCTTAAGAACAGTATTTTTACATGATCAACAATGTATTTTAAAACAAGTTGCCCGTTATAAAATTAAAAATCATAATGAAATTAACGCGAAGCAATTGGCTGATATTCGTGATCGCTTGTCGCATAAAATTTGTGATCCACAGAAATTTCCTTTATTTGATTTTGAGGTGAGTTATTTTGAAAATCAATTCATTTTGCACATGAGTTTTGATGCGTTAATTATGGATGGTACGAGTATGGCAATCTTTTTTAAAGAATTTGCCATGTTGTATAATGCCAAAGACGTTAACACCGCTAAATTACCTATTTTGCAGATCTATTTTAAAGATTATATTGAGCAATATTTAAAGATTCGTTCTAGTAAGTTATTTGAAAGAGATAAAGAATATTGGGCTAACAAACTTAATAATTATAATTTTTCGGCTCAGCTGCCTATGCAGATGAAACCGAGTTTAGTTAAACAGCCGGTATTTAAACGCTTAACAAAAATTATTTCACCGGAAGTATGGAAGTCAATGAATGACAAAGCAACGCAATATGGAGTGGGACTTACGACCATTGTTTTATTTGCTTATGGTTTAGTGATATCCCGCTGGAGTGGTCCTACTTCGTTCCCAATTAATTTAACTTTATTTAATCGTTTACCTTTACATCAAAATATTAATGATCTTATGGGTGATTTTACGGTTTTAGAAATTTTTGATTTTCATCGTGAATCTAATCGCACGATTGCAGACAATATTCAACAAGTTCATCAAATATTGTGGAGTGACATTGAACATAATTTATTTGATGGTATCGATTTTCAACGTATGGTGCGTAAAGAGCTACAAATTGGTCATCAACAGTCATTGTCGCCTGTGGTACTAACGAGTATGTTAGGAAATAAAAATTTTGATTTTACCTTTAAAGATTATATAGGTACAGGATATTCTATTACTCAAACCTCACAAGTTTACTTGGACAATAAAGCTTATGAAAGAAATGAGGGGTTTATTGCTGAATGGGACTATGTCGAACAATTGTTTGATAAAGATCTCATTACTGAAATGCATCAGGAATATTGTCGGATTATTGAGTATTTGGCAGGAGCGAATTGGGAAGAGAAAATGCCTTTATTTGCTTTGTCACCGCAAGATCAAGCATTGGTTGATAATGCAAATAAAGCAACGCAACCAGAAGTCAGCCAAACTCTCGTGGATGTTTGTACGCAAAGTATCGCGCAATACAGCGATAAAATAGCCGTTATTGATTCCAGAGGACAATACACGTATCAACAAATTGCAGACGACAGCGATCGCATTGCACAACGCATATATCAAAAATATTCAAAAATTTATGCATTAACGGCCGTCTTATGTGAGAAAGGATATCAACAAGTTGTTTCAACGCTAGGAATAATGCGATCTGGTGGAATTTATTTGCCGTTAAATCCTGATTGGCCGATAGGGCGGATGCAAGAAATTTTACAAGAAGGACAGATCAAACAGATAGGACCAATGCAAGAAGTCTTACAGGAAGGACTGATCAGACAGATTTTAGTGTCGAAATTGCAATTTGAAAAATTAATTAAGGGTAGTGAATTAGAAGCAGATTATGACTGGTTAATTATCGAAGATATTTTGCAAGAACCCATGTCAAAAAGAATGGATTTGCCACCAATCAATTTAGATGACACGGCCTATGTTATTTTTACTTCGGGTAGCACAGGTAAACCAAAAGGGGTGGAAATATTATATCGCAATGCGGTTAATACATTGCTGGCTATTAATTCATATTTTAATGTTAAACCCAGCGATAAAATATTAGCATTATCAGAATTAAGTTTCGATTTATCGGTCTATGATATTTACGGTGTATTAGCCGCTGGAGGTACTATTGTATTTCCAGAATCAAACAAAGCCAAAGACCCTAGTCATTGGTATGAGCTTATTTCGCAGCATGGGATTACTTTATGGAACACCGTTCCACAATTAATGGATTTATTAGCGGATTATGCCAAAAATACTCAGCAAAACTTAGATACGCTTCGAGTTGTTTTAATGAGCGGTGATTGGATTCCACTCAAATTGCCGGCAAAAATTAAAGTGTTAAATCCAAATATTAAAATAATGAGTTTGGGTGGTGCAACTGAAGGAAGTATTTGGTCTATCTGGTATCCTATTGATAAAGTCGATTCGAGCTGGACTTCCGTTCCCTACGGAACGGCGATGCCAAATCAGAAAATGTATATTTTAAATGAATTTGGTGAGCATTGTCCGACTGGTGTGATAGGAGAAATTCATATTGGTGGTGCGGGTGTCGCATTAGATTATTGGTGTGATGTGGAAAAAACGGCAGCCAGCTTCTTTGAACATCCGAGTTTAGGGCGTTTATATAGAACGGGAGATTTAGGCCAATGGAGTAAAAAAGGCTATATCGAATTTGTAGGTCGTAAAGATTTTCAAGTTAAATTAAGTGGCTATCGAGTTGAGCTCGAAGAAATTTCTGCACGTTTAATGAAATTAACTGGGATTACCCGTGCAATTGCTACAGTGCAGAATGATCAAGTCGTTGCTTATTTGGTCTCAGATCGATTTAAAGATAAAAAAATTGATGCCGCGCAATTTAAATTAGAGCAAAAAGGATTACGCAATGATTTATGCGCCGCTTATTCTTTTGATAATTTAAAGTTAAATGAAACCGATTATCGCCTACGTAAAAGCTATCGTGAATTTAAAGCAGCCTCATTAACACGAGAAGAAATTTTTGCTTGTGTGCCGACCGATGAAAAAAATCTAGGCCCTGCGCAAGCGGGTGCTTTTTCATCGGACTCTCTCTGTATGCTGTTAAAACCGTTGAGTGCGATTGTGCTTAAAGATAAGGTATTACCTAAGTTTCTTTATCCATCGGGCGGCAGCACTTATGCTATTCAATGTTATGTTGGCATACATAAAACGGTAAATGGAGTTAAAAAAGGAAAATATTATTATCATCCTGTTCAACATCATTTAGCGAAAATAGATGAGGCTATTTCTCCGATCAAGAATGCAGGGATTACTCTTGAATTTAAATTATATTTGCCTGCCATAGAGCCACTTTATCATGATATGTCATTGCGTTTGGCTTGGTTAGAACTCGGGCATATAATGTCATTACTCGAAAAACAATTAAATATACTTGGTTTTAATCATCGACTCGATATGGTTGATCAAGTAACAGGAGATTATCATCACTTAGTGAACATGCATTTACTCGCTGAAAATTCATCGCCTTCTCAGATATTTACAGCCTCTGATTGTCATCTTAACATTTTATTGCGGTCACAAAATAATTTTAGCGATAAAGAAAATCAATTTGATTTAAATGCACAGGATATTTTTGAAGAACTTTCAGAAAATGGGCAATTATTACGCGCCGCGGGTGGTTTAATTACATTTGTTGGGGAGAAAAATCCTCAAGAGCTGATGCAATCGGGTTATTTTGCTGAAAAGATAACGGAAAAACTTTATCAAAATAATATAGGTAGCTGCACATTAGGATTGATTCCCTATGATAATGTCAACTATTGTATGGCCATTGGAACTATTGATCCTGCCGACATGAAGAACGCTGAAAGTCATGCAGATCCCATTCTACTAGAAAATTATTTATCCCAATATCTACAACAGTATTTACCGCCATATATGTTGCCTAGGCATTACATGAAGTTAGATAAAGTACCTTTAACTGCGGCAGGTAAGTTGGACATTAGAGCATTACCTAAAATCCAAATTATACCCCAAGGAGAGTATGTTAAACCAAGTAGCGAATTAGAAATTGAAATTTGTAAATTCTGGCAAGAATTATTAGAACTAAAACAGATTGGTATTACTGATGATTTTTTCCGTTTAGGAGGTAATTCCTTGCTTGGAATTCGTTTGGTCAGTTCTCTCAATATTAAGTATAAATCTCAATTAACTGTGAAAGATCTTTTTTCGAATCGTACAGTTGAAAAAATTGTTACATTAATCAAAGAATCCATGGGATCATTTAAATACGAGCAATATCTTATTCCGGACAATATAAGTCCGACTTCTGAGCCATTTCCCCTCACCAATGTACAGCAAGCTTATTTATATGGGCGGTTAGACCATTTCGAGATGGGGAATGTATCTACACATGGTTATTCCGAGCTCATTTTTACCCACATTAATGTTGATAAATTTGCAGCTGCGATTAATATTTTAATTAAACGACATCCAACATTAAGAACACTATTTTTAAATGATCAGCAATTTATTTTAAAAGAAACTGATCCATATGTAATTAAAGATTATGGTGAAATATCTCAAAAGCAATTAAATCAAATTCGACAACGACTTTCTCACAAGATATATGATCCACAGAAATTTCCGTTGTTTGATTTTGAGGTTAGTCATTTTGACAATCAGTTCATTTTGCATATTAGCTTCGATCTTTTAATTATGGATGCTTCATCGATGACGATTTTTTTTAGCGAATTGATTGAACTTTATAATGCATCAAATATTAATTTAGTGAAATTGCCAGAATTATCGGTCACTTTTCAAAGTTACATTCAACACTATGCAAAAATACGCTCTAGTGATTTATTTGAAAAAGATAAAGTATATTGGGTGAATAAGCTAGGTGATTATAATTTTTCCGCACAACTGCCACTGAAAATGAATCCACAGAAGGTTAAGCAACCGAAATTTGTACGTTTAACAAAAACAATACCATGTGACATCTGGTCTAAAGTAAGAGATAAAGCAGCCGAATATCAAATGGGTTTAACTAGCGTGGTATTATTCGCTTATGGCATGGTATTGTCCCGACGGAGTGGGTACTCTACTTTTCCCATTAATTTAACCTTATTTAATCGATTGCCGTTACATCCACAAATAAATGCAATCATGGGTGATTTTACTGCGTTGGAAATATTCAATTTTAAACGGCAACCTGAAAAATCAATTTATAAAAGCATTAATCATGTTCATCAAATATTGTGGAATGACATCGAACATAATTTATTTGATGGTGTCGATTTTCAACGTATGGCGCGTAAAGAACTACAGTTTGGATTTGAGCAATCATTATCGCCGGTTGTTTTAACCAGTGTGCTAGGAACTAAGGATATTAATTTTGAGTTTGATGGTTGCGTTGGAAAAGGATACGCGATTGGACAAACATCTCAAGTTTATTTAGATAATGTTGTATTTGAAACTGCCAAAGGACTGGTTGCGCAATGGGATTATGTAGAACAATTATTTGATAAAGATTTAATAACTGAGATGCATGATGAGTACTGTAGGATTATTGAGTATTTGGCAGGGGCGAATTGGGAAGAGAAAATGCCATTATTTGCTTTATCATTGCAAGATCAAGCATTGGTTGATGATGCAAATAAAGCAAGGCAACCAGAAGTCAGCCAAACTATTGTAGATATTTGTATGGAAAGTATTTCGCTACATAGGGATAAAATAGCCGTCATTGATTCCAAAGGGCAATATACTTATCAACAAATTGCAGACGACAGTGATCGCATTGCACAACGAATATATCAACAATACTCAAAAATTTATGCATTAACTGCAATTTTATGTGAAAAAGGGTATCAACAAGTTGTTTCAACTTTAGGAATAATGCGTTCAGGTGGAATTTATTTGCCATTAAATCCGGATTGGCCATTAGGACGGATGCAAGAAATATTACAGGAAGGACAGGTTAAACAGATTGTAGTTTCAAAGATGCAATTTGAGAAATTAATTCATGGTAGTGAACTAGAAGCAGAGTATGACTGGTTAATTATTGAAGATATTCTGCAAGAGCCACTGTCAAAAAAAATGGATTTGCCGCCCATCAATTTAGATGACACAGCATATGTTATTTTTACGTCGGGCAGTACAGGTAAACCGAAAGGGGTGGAAATATTACATCGAAATGCCGTTAATACATTGCTAGCCATTAATTCCCATTTTAAGATTAAATCCAATGATAAAATATTAGCATTATCGGAGTTGAGTTTCGATTTATCGGTTTATGATATTTTTGGTGTTTTAGCAGCAGGTGGTATTGTTGTATTTCCAGAATCAAACAAAACTAAAGAACCCAGTCATTGGTATAATCTTATTTCGCAGCACAAAATTACTTTATGGAATACCGTTCCACAATTAATGGATTTATTAGTGGATTATGTCAAAGATACTCAACAAAACTTAGATACTTTAAGAGTCGTCTTAATGAGTGGAGATCGGATTCCACTCAAATTGCCGGAAAAAATTAAGACCATCAATCCGAATATACAAATTACTAGCTTGGGTGGTGCAACTGAAGGAAGTATTTGGTCTATCTGGTATCCCATCGATAAAGTTGATTCGAGCTGGACTTCCGTTCCCTACGGAACGGCGATGCCAAATCAGAAAATGTATATTTTAAATGAATTTGGTGAGCATTGCCCGGTGGGTGTGATAGGCGAAATTCATATTGGCGGTGCGGGTGTGGCATTAGATTATTGGCTGGATACTGCAAAAACGAGAATGAGTTTCGTTGAACATCCCAGTTTAGGACGCCTGTATAAAACGGGGGATTTAGGTCAATGGAATAAAAAAGGTTATATCGAATTTGTGGGTCGTAAAGATTTTCAGGTTAAATTAAGTGGTTATCGAGTTGAGCTTGAAGAAATATCTGCACGTATAATGCAAATCCCCGGGATTACCCGTGCACTAGCTACGGTGCAAAATGATCAGGTGGTAGCTTATTTGGTTTCAGATCGATTTAAAGCTAAAAAATTCGATGCCACACAATTTAAATTAGAACAAAAAGGACTGCGCCATGATTTGCGTGCGACTTATTCTTTTAGTACTTTAAAATTAAATGATAAAAATTATCGCTTACGCAAAAGTTACCGACAATTTAAACACAATAATATTGAACTTACACGAGATGAATTGTTATCTTATATTGATACAAAAATCAAAGTTAACTACCAGCCGGATTTTACTTTTGCATTATCGAATTTACAGTCTATAGTGGAACCGTTAAGCGCGATAATAATTAAAGATAAAGTGCTTCCTAAATTTCTCTATCCTTCGGGGGGTAGCACCTATGCGATTCAATGTTACGTTGCGATACACGAAGCTATTGGTGGAGCTGCAAAAGGAAAATATTATTATCATCCTGTTCAGCATTATTTAGCAAAAATAGATGATGAGATGACTCAATCTTCACAGGACGTGAAAGTCAGTTTAGAATTTAAACTATATTTACCAGCTATTGAGCCGCTTTATCATGATATGTCATTGCGTTTAGCATGGCTTGAAATGGGACATATTTTATCTCTGTTAGAAAAGCAATTTAATTTATTAGGTTTACAGGGACATCTCAATACAATTAATAAAACATCCAAAGATTACCATCATTTGGTCAACATTGATTTGACGATCAGTAAATCGAATCGAGCGTTTTTTAACGCTGATGATTGTAAATTGGATTATCTGGCTAATCAAAAAAATATCTTCAGCAACGGAACACATCAATTTAATTTGGACACAGAGGATATTTTTGCAGAGCTTTCTGAGAATAATCAATTATTAAAGGCAGCGTGTGGGCTCGTCACATTTATGGGAAAACAACAACAACCGCAGGATTTAATGCAGTCTGGATATTTCGCTGAAAAGATAACAGAGAAATTATATCAGAATAATATTGGTAGTTGCACTTTGGGTTTGATTCCTTATGACGATGTAAATTACTGCATTGCCGTGGGTAGTATTGATCTTGCTGAAAAAGAAAAAGCAGAAAGTCATCCTATCTCTATTACACTTGATGATTATATAGATCAATATTTACAACAATATCTTCCGCAATACATGTTACCTCGCCATTATATGAAATTGAATACATTACCATTAACTGCAGCTGGTAAAGTCGATGAAAAAGCTTTGCCTAAAGTAAAATTGACACAGCATGAATATGTGAAACCGTCAACGGAATTGGAAATGGAAATCTGTAACATGTGGAAGGAATTATTAGGTGTAGAACGTGTTGGTATCACAAATGATTTTTTCCGGCTCGGAGGGAATTCCATTATTGCTATTCAATTTGTGCATCGGGTTAAACAAGCTTTCAATACGCATATTGCTGTAGCCGATATTTTTCAACATAAAACTGTTGAAAAACTATCAAAGATAATTGAAAAAGCAGATAATATTGTAATACCAATAAATAATTCAGTAACGCCCTCTCTTTCATTTGCGCAACAACGCTTGTGGTTCATTGAACAATATGAGCAGGGAACAACGGCTTATCATAACCCGATGTTATTTGAACTTGCTTCTGATATAGACCAAGAAGCATTGCAAAAAGCTTTACGCGCAATCGTTCAACGCCACGAAGTGTTACGCAGTGTGATACGTCAAGATGCTTCTGAACACTATTATCAAGCTGTTTTAGGTAAAGAGTTACCGATTGGTGTTTATCAATTAAAAGATGAAATTGCTTATCAAGAGCAATTAAATGATGGTATTAATCGAATATTCGATCTGACGACAGAGTATCCAATACGTGTGTTTTTGTATAATATAAAAGAAACTCAGAAAACTTATCTATTAATTAATATTCATCATATTGCTTTTGATGGTTGGTCGGTTGATCGACTATTTACAGAGATGAATGCATATTATGCGCATTATGCGGAAGGTAATGTAATCGATCTACCAGAACTTAGCATTCAATATAAAGATTATGCCCAATGGCAAAGAGACTATTTGCAAGGAGAAGTGCTGAATAAACAGATACAATATTGGAAAAATAAACTCGATAATTATTCTTCTTTACAGCTTCCCATCGATAAAATACGCCCTAAACAAATTGATTACCATGGTGCTGATGTTCCTTTTTATTTTTCGAAAAAGTTATCGCAGGAGCTTAGAGAATTAGCTAAAAATCAAGGCTGTAGTTTATATACGATTATCTTAACGGCATTTTATATTTTATTACATAAATACACGGGTCAAAGTGACATTGTCATTGGCACTCCCATTGCAAATCGACACTATGCTCAAGTAAAAGATCTAATTGGTTTTTTTGCGAATAGTTTAGTTTTACGTGAGGAAATTACAGCTAATAAAGATATCGGTTTCTTCCTTAATCAAGTTAAAAATAATTTAATTGAAACTCAGCGTTATCAAGATCTTCCTTTTGAACAATTAGTTGATTTATTAGTTGAAGAGCGTGATCCTAGTAGACATCCTATTTTTCAGGTTTTGTTACGTGTACAAGGCTTTGGTCAAAATAAAAATGGAATAATGGGCAATCAAATACATGAACTTAATGTTGGGAAAGAACATCGAAATGCGCAATTTGATCTATCATTGTTGGTTGATGATAGCCATGATGCATTGACAGGAATATTTAATTATGCGGTTAGCTTATTTGAACCTGAAACAATACAAAGAATGGCGAAACATTTTGAAATTATTCTGGAAACCATAGTTGCTGATTTGAAACAAAAAATTTCGAATATCAGTTTATTAAGTTCGGAAGAGTTTCAACAGATTATGCGTGATTGGAATAAAACAGAGGTAGAATTTCCGACTGATAAAACCCTACATGAGTTATTTGAGAAACAAGTACAAAAGAATCCAAATAATATTGCGGTAATTTATGAAGATCAAACGCTGACTTACGAGATATTAAATCATAAAGCAAACCAGTTGGCACATTATATACGGGAAAAATATCTAAAGAAAAATGGCAAACCACTTCCTGCAGATACCCTAGTCGGACTGAGTGTTGAGCGATCATTTGACATGATTATTGGTATTTTAGCTATTTTAAAAGCAGGTGCCGCCTATGTTCCTTTAGATCCTGATTACCCTAAAGATCGAATCGAATTCATGATTGCCAATGGCGACATTGAATGGGTTATTACCCAACAAAAAGTCCTCAAAGCAAATAATTATTTAAGCCAGCTCTCAGATGTTGAATTAATTGTTTTGGATATGCCTGCAATTAGAAACCAATTAATTGAATCCAATATTCAAAATCCCTCAATGATAAATAAAGCGCAGGATTTAGCATATATCATTTATACATCGGGTTCGACGGGTAAACCAAAAGGTGTCATGATCGAGCATCAAGGTGTTATGAATCGCATTGCATGGATGCATAATACTTATGGGCTTACGAGCGATGATCGTATCTTGCAAAAAACACCATTTAGTTTTGATGTATCTGTTTGGGAATTATTGTGGCCTATTTTGTATGGAGCACAATTAGTGATGGCCAAGCCTCAAGGACACAAAAATCCTGCATATTTGGCCGAAATTATTCAAAAACATTCGATTACCAAAATGCATTTTGTACCTTCAATGTTGCAAGTATTTATGGAGTATTTATCTGCGCAAGATCAGAATTTTTCAACACTTGAATCGTTGCAAGATATCTTTTGTAGTGGTGAAGCGCTGCCTCTCTTGTTACAACAACAGGTGACTGATAAATTGACCTCACGATTACATAATTTATATGGTCCTACCGAAGCTTCTATCGATGTGAGTTATTATAGTTGCAGCGAAATCTCTTCTATTAATAAATTAACCAATGTGCCTATTGGTAAGCCTATCGATAATATTAAGCTTTATATCTTAGATTCAGACTTAAATGCCTGTCCGATAGGGATTCAAGGTGAGCTTTATATCGGTGGAATTGGTTTAGCACGCGGTTATTTAAATCAACCAGCATTGACTCATGAGCGATTTATTGCAAATCCTTACGCGAAATCCTTGGGTCTTTCAACGACGGACCGAATTTATAAAACGGGTGATGCAGTACGTTGGTTAGCAGATGGTAATATTGAATATCTTGGCAGAATGGATTTTCAGGTTAAAATACGCGGATTTCGTGTGGAATTAGGTGAAATTGAAAATGCTTTAGCGCAGCATGAGAGTATCCAGCAAGCCGTTGTGATCATGCGTGAAAATCAAGAGCGGACACAATATTTAGCCGCTTATTATGTGGTCGCTAAAAAAGCGGAAGAACCTAGTATAGATGAATTAAAGAAATATCTGGAAAAATCATTACCTGAATATATGGTTCCAGCTTCTTTTGTGCGATTAGACACAATCCCATTAACGGCAAATGGTAAGGTGGATCGTAAAGCACTGCCGATGATAGAATTTGTGAGTCATGATTATGTGGCTCCCCAAACGGATGTAGAAGTTAAAGTCTGCGGTATTTATGCAGAAGTCTTGGGATTAAAAATTGAGAATGTCGGTGTTCGCGATGATTTCTTCCGGTTGGGAGGGGACAGTATCCTTGCTATTCGTTTAGTTGTAAAAATTAATAAGAACTTTAATAGTGATATCAAGGTTAAAGATATTTTCTTGTTAAAATCGGTCGATAAAATAATCTCTCTGATAAATAAAGAAACTGATAAATTTGCTGAACTTGATCAATATCAAAAATTGAGTTTGGCACATTCAACCCTGCTAGATAATTTAGACTTGGATACCATAGATGATGCATACCCAGCTAGTTATTTACAAAGTGGAATGCTTTTAGAATCTAGTATTCGAGGCGATGGAACTTATCACGATGTCTTTTCTTACAAAATAAAACATAAATTCGCCAAATCGAAATTTTTAAAGATATGGAAACAATTAGTTGCTAAACATGAGCTATTAAGATGTAAATTTGTATTGCTTGATAATGGATGGAACGCAATTATTATGAAAGAGCGCCTTCTCGATTGTTGCGTAGAACAAGCCATTGATTTGGGTCAACTTATTCAAAAAGAAAGATTAAACGATTTTGATTACAGTGAAGCGGGTTTATTTAGACTTATCATTAATGAGTTTGAGAATGATTTTGATTTTATCTTTTCATTTCATCATGCAATTACTGATGGATGGAGTGTTGCCTCTATTGTGAATGAGTTTATTCAGGCTTACGTATTTGATCATACTATCAGTGGGGATCTAGAAATAAGTTATGGTGAATTCATTAGAAACGAACGAAGTGTTCTTGAAGATAAAGCTCAAATGGATTTTTGGAAAAACTATTTAGAAGATTTCTCCCCGATTAAAGTTCAATGGAAGTTTATGGAAGAAAAATCGAAGAGTGGTATTTTTAGAATTGCTCATCACCTCAAAATGCCGTATGTACAAAAACTTAGAAAAATGGCTTATGACAATGCCATTAGTATGGATAGTATATTTCTGTATGCCTATGTATTAACGATTTCGCAATTTAGTAATTTAGATGATGTAACTATTGGGTTAGTTGTTAATAACCGTATGGAGAAAAAAGATGGCGATAAATTATTTGGCTTATTTTTAAATACCATTCCTGCACGGTTTAAAATAAATGACTCACTTAATGCCAGTGCGGTATTTCAAGAAAAGGTGAATTTATATAATTACAAACATATGCCTTATGGAGCCATTAAATCCTTAGTTGGATTAGATGTTTATGAATTTGCATTTAATTTTGTTCATTTCCATTCTTTGGAAGCTAGCATGGGTGAAATAACGGATTTGAATGGTTTTGAGAAAACCAATATTCCATTTATGCTAGATGTCATCCAGGCCCATGCGGATAGCTTCGTCATATCGCTGGCTGTGCATGATGATTATATTGATGAAAATTATCTTGAATATTTCAAGCAATATTTAATTTTCAATTTGCAATCAGTACTAGACAATAATTATAAACAGCACTTAATCGAGCTGGATTATAAGAAAATTATGTATGAGTGGAATAATACCAATAAAGATTTTCCCAAGGATAAAACGCTTTCTCAACTTTTTGAACTACAGGTAGCAAAAAATCCCGACTTAAAAGCAGCCGTATTTGAAAATCAATCGCTCACATATCGCGAACTCAACGTGAGGGCAAATCAATTAGCCCATTATATTCGTGAAAAATATTACCAATACCATAAAAAACAATTGCCAGCAGACACCTTAGTTGGATTATGTGTTAAGAGATCATTGGATGCGTTGGTTAGTATCCTTGGAATTCTCAAGGCTGGCGCCGCTTACGTTCCTTTGGACCCCGAATATCCCAATGATAGATTGAGTTATATGATTAACGATAGCCATGAAGGCTTGTTCATCACCCAGCAAAAAATCGTAGAGCAGGCGAATTTTCTGAAGAATATACGCCCAGACGAATTATTGATTGTAGATAATAAAAAAGTGAGAGAAGAATGGGAAGGATTTCCTACCAACAATCTACCACCTTTCAATAATTCTAATAATTTGGCTTATGTCATTTACACTTCTGGTTCAACTGGGAAACCTAAAGGTGTTATGCTAGAACATCACTCTGTGATTAATTATATAAATAATATTCATGCAAAATCTCTGGTGGGTCATAAAAATGTAGATTTTTCTTCGAGTTTAAGTTTTGATTTGTCAGTTACGGTCACTCTTGCGCCCTTATTAGCAGGAAATACAGTTTATATCTATAAAAATCGCATTGAAGACATTGATGCATACGTTAAATATTTAAATGCTAATAAAATTCAATTTATTAAAACTGTTCCTGCACTATATGAGTTAATTTCCCAAAAATTATCTTCAGATACTGATTTAAAAGAAGTGGTTCTGGGTGGGGAAAAATTAAATCGTGATAACTTGACTTATCATGAAAAGGTTAGGGTGTATGATGAGTATGGTCCAACAGAAACTGCTATTGGAGCTATGTTTTCTGTTATACATCCTGATAAACAGTCAGGCATTGGTAAGCCTTATTATAACTATAAATTATATGTTTTAGATAAAGATTTGCAGGTGGTGCCCATCGGTGTAATAGCTGAATTATATATTGGCGGTCCAGGGTTGGCACGTGGTTACTTAAATAATCAAAGGATCACTCGCGAACGTTTTATCCCTAATCCTTTTACTAAAACATTGGGACATTCTGAAATAGATCGAATTTATAAAACCGGAGATTTAGTCCGCTGGTTACCGGATGGAAATATTGAATATATCGGTCGCAGCGATTTTCAAGTAAAAATACGGGGTTTTAGAATCGAGCTCGGTGAAATAGAAAATGCATTAGCTCAGCATAAGAGCATTCGACAAAATGTTGTGGTTGCTTTTGAAGATAATCAGCATAAATATCTAGTGGCTTACTATGTGGTTAATGATGGTAAACCAGATCCTAATATTGAAACGCTTCGTTCACACTTATCACAAACATTACCTGAATATATGCTTCCAACCGCATTTGTAAAATTGGAAGAAATTCCCTTAAATCAAAATGGCAAGATTAATCGTCAAGCGCTGCCTAAGCCTTCTTTGGCCGGTGACAGCGATCAATATGTTGCGCCACGAAATGCTGCAGAAAAATTATTGATTACATTATGGCAAGAACTATTACATATTGAAAAAATTGGTATTCATGATGATTTCTTTAGAATAGGGGGAGATTCTATTCTGAGTATTCAATTAGTTTCTAAAATGAATAGTGCAGGGATAGCTTGCAAAGTGATTGATATTTTTGAATATCGGACTGTTGCTAAATTATCACAACATCTGGCAAGCCACAGGGATGTAATAAAAATAGATGCTGAACAAGGATTACTAACAGGTGATTTTGCCTTACTGCCTATTCAAAAATGGTTTTTTGCGCAAAACTTTGTTAAGGCTAATCATTGGAATCAAGCATTCTTGATGAAAGTCCCAGAACTTTCTGTTAAAAAAGTACAAACTATTTTACCAAAATTAGTGAATCAACATGACATGCTAAGAATACATTTTTTGCGTAATAAAGATAACTCTTTTTCACAACGCTATTCCAAAAAGATTATTATTCCCTCGATAAAGACACTTGATATTTCACTATTAAATGCAGATCATCGCGATAAAGATATTTCTGAAATTTTAACCCAATGGCAAAGTGAGTTTAATATTGAGAAAGGACCTTTATGGCAGATGGGGTATTTATATGGTTTCAAAGATGGTAGCGCAAGAATATTTTTAGCTTTTCATCATTTAATTATTGATACTGTTTCTTGGCGAATATTGATGGAAGATATTAAAAATCTTTATGCTGGGTTGAAGCTTAGAATAAAAACAGGTAGCTATCGTCAGTGGGCGAATATCATTAATTCTTATGCAAAAGATCATGCTAATGAAACAGGTTATTGGCAATCGCAGAATCAAGGCTCTTATACTTATACCATATCAAATACACCGAGCTATATCGATTTGGTACTCAATAAAACTGAAACCAAGCAGATCATTCAACAAGCGAATAAGGCCTATCATACGGAAATCAATGATTTATTATTGACAGCGTTAGCCTACACATTAGCAGAATGGCAAGGTAATAATACAAATGCCGTTACCTTGGAAAGTCATGGGCGAGAATTTATTAAAGACAATATTAATATTTCTCAGACAGTAGGTTGGTTTACTACTCGGTATCCAGTCAGGCTTGAGATAAAAAATAATTTACCCGATACCATTAAATACATAAAGGAAAGTTTGAGATTAGTACCCAATAAGGGGGTAGGATATGGGGCTTTAAAAGATTCTGGAACTAAAGCATTAGCGCAATCGCTTCCGCCCGTGAGCTTTAATGGTTTAAGGCAGTTTGAATCTTTAGGAGGAATGTGGCAATTAGTACAAGAGGATTCAGGTGTGAGTCATCATCCTGAAAATATGGACTCAAATATCATAAATATTAATACGATGGTTATTAATAAAAAATTGCATTTCAGTATTAAAACACGGCTAGAGGATGCTATTACACGTAATTTCGTGAGCATTTTAAAAAATCAACTGACCAGAATAATTAATGTTTGCTTAACGACAATAAGCAACAAAATAATTGAATATACTTTCAGTGATTTTAATGATTATGTTCCCTATATTCAAATTAACAAAACAAACAATCTGGCGCACCCCATTTTCTTTTTCCCGCCAGGTTCAGGCGATGCCGAGAGTTATTATAATAATTTGGTACCAAAACTTTCTGACTTTAATCTTGTTTTATTTAATAATTTCTATTTGTACTTATCTAAAGTTTTAGGAAGAGACGCTACAAGTCATTATTCAATTGAATTATTAGCTGCTCAATACATAGAGCTTATTAAAAGGTTACAACCTAACGGGCCTTACGATTTGCTTGGTTGGAGTTTTGGAGGTGTGTTGGCTGCTGAAACGGCAAGACAACTTATTGCAAATGGGAATAAAATAAATAATATTTTTATAATAAATTCTCCTTTTAATTTTATAAAAGCAGTTAATAGTATTTATCCTGCGGACATTGCCAAAGAAATGTTTAGTAACAATGTGAATTACCATTACAGAACTCCATTTGAACTCGACGCTAAGATAATGCTTTTTAAATCTTTAACTTTGGACGATAAGTCAGTTGTTCTTAAAATTTTAAATGAAACTGAAGTGGATGCATTTCAGGAGATATCTGAATATTACCTAACGACGGAGGATAATCACCTGAAAGAGTTTATAAAATGTAAGCATATTGAGATTATTCCGTTAGAGGCAGGACATTTAAGTTGGACTGACTGGAATAAAGATATTGAACTTATCGCTAAGAATATTAGAAAATCTATAGGTGCATCGAATAAATCTAATTCAAAATTTGATTATAAATCCAAAATGAAACCGGTAGAAATGCAACTGAAATTGAGAGCTATTAAAAATGGCAGTAAGAAAAAAAGAGGAAGTCGCTAATTTTTGTATTGAAAAATAGATAAAAAATAGCGATGGAATTAACGAAATTAATCGTTGAAAAAAAATGTGACTGCATCGCTGAAAGAAGAAAATATATTTTCAATATTTAAACGTGCAAAGCAGGTTGTTTCGGAAGTTTCTCCGATTAAAGATTTACATGAGAAGCTAGATGCTTTAGATGATTGATACAATTTTAATGTCATGACTGACGGTCACAAGACTCCTTGTTATTTCATTCCGGAAAGCGCATCGCTTTTTCCGGAATCAAGCTGATGCAAATTTTTTAAGAGTACCAAAATAAGTTACTTAATTCCCGAGACCCCTGAAAATTAAGCACATTTTCATAAAGCACATTCACTGCATATCTCCTATAATTTTAAGAATACTTCTACTATTTTAATCAAAGACTTAAGTTATGGGAAATAAACAATATATTACTCGCGTTGTGGAATTAGACATTGGCCATCGGGTCATGCACGAACGTGTTAAATGCTATTCCCTGCATGGACATCGTGTCAAGGTTGAATTAACTTTTTTATTTACGGCCAGCGCAGATATTGGTTATTGCATTGACTTCAAAGAAATTAAAAGAATTGGCGGACAATGGTTAGATGATATGCTTGATCATAGTTTTATTGCCAATCCTAAAGATCATGCGGTCATTAAAGCTATTCGAGAAACAGACAGTAAATATTATCTGATGTCTTTAGCAGGTGCTGGAAATTATTGTAACCCAACGGCTGAAAATATCGCGCGAGAGATATTTCTTGCTATGGAAATATTATTTGCAAATTTTAAAGATCTTTCTATCTATCATGTACGTTATTATGAAACTCCGAGCTGCTTTGTGGATACTTGTAAAAAAAGTATTAATAGAAAAGAAAGTAAAAACTTTCATAAATACCGTTACGAGGACATCGCTAATTACGCCACAGACAAAGGTATTTTTGAATATGACAGTAGAAAATTATAAAGGTATTACATGAAAAAGGTTGTGGTGCTTGCTAGTAGTGGCGTTGAAAGCAGCATTCTCATCGCAAATTTTTCCAAAATCTATTATGTTTATCCGCTATATATTCAAAGTGGATTTTATTATGAAGAAGAGGAAATGATAGCTTTGAATAAATTTATCAAAGCATTATCTTCAACTCGTATTAATGATCCTATTATTATTAAAACAGAACTAGATAATATTTATGAATTTCATCCCTGGGTATTATCGGGAAAAAATATTCCTCCATCTCATGCAGATGATACTTCAGTCATGATTCACGGCCGTAATACTTTTTTAATAACGATGGCGGCACTGTGGTGTGCTGGGCATGATGTAGATATGATTGCGTTGGGCATCCTTGGCAATAAAGCGTTTTATGATCAAGAAGAGGCATTTTTTGAAAAATTAGCTGAATCATTGTCTCATGGCATGAATCAAAAAATTAAAATCCTCACTCCTTTTTGGGGACTTGAAAAATCAGATATCATAAAATCAAATGCCAATCTTCCCTTATATTTAACGCTGACTTGCATTAGGTCGCAGCAAGGTATTCATTGTGGAACCTGTAATAAATGTCATGAACGTAGAATGGCTTTTAATAAAGCGGGTGTTAAAGATCTTACTGAATACAAATCAGTATAAGTGTTTTTTAGCTCTCATTAGTTCGCGACTTGTCACGAATAAAAATTGAAATAATAAAGCCAATAATTGCCCCCACCAATACCATGAGTAAAATAATATGATAATTTTGCTCGGAAAACACATCATGGGGTTCTTGTCCGGGGGACAAATCTACTATCCAACCAGAAAAGGGTTGTATCAGAGCAGCACTTAATATAATAATTACTCCTGCTAATCCCTGAGCGGTTCCGATTATATTTTGCGGAACGTTTTTGATGATAAGCGAGTGAGAGAGCGAACTCGAACTGCTTGTGAATCCAAGCAAGAAAAAAATAACAGTTAGACTGGTTGCAGATTGTATGTTTTTATAAAGCAATAATAGAATAAGAATCACAGAAATCGCAGCACCTAGAATCATTAGCCATTTTCGATTTCGAATGCGATCTGAGATCCATCCATAGGTGAGTGAACCGATTAAATCACCGAGATAAAGCATAATAATAATGAAAGACGCATGGAATGCTGATAAATAATAGATCTCAACTAAATAATGATTTCCCCAAATTGCACCAAACAATACGATGCTGTAACTCAACATGCAGTTATACAGACTGCCCAACCAAATTTCTTTATATCGCATCGCTTTTAAAAGATTTTTTTCTTTAGGCATAGTCGGATGTCTATTTTGAAAGGTTGGAGTTTTTGGATAGTCTTGCACGAATATTGCAATCAATAACCATATCACAATCCCAAAACCAGCGCTGGATAAAACTGCTCCGCGCCAGCCTAAACTTTGAGACAGCAAAACCATGGGTGTCTGCGATAAACATCCGCCAATGATAGCCATCGTAATCACGAGGCCGGTGACTAAACCGATTTTGTTTGGAGGAATCCAGCGGGTAATAAGAACGAAACTGCCTAAGAGCGCAAATGATCCCCCAAGGCCACCAATAAAACGGGCTATTTGTGCAACCCAGAGAGTAGGGGCGAAAGCAAAGAGCCAAGCTCCTGCAACGCACACGCCCAATGTGATTAAAGTTAATTTTTTGGTGGAATATCGATCGAGTGCCAAACCGAGTGGAATTGAAATAATGGCGACGGCAAATAAATAAATCGCGGAAAGAAATCCTGTTTCTTGCGCCTGGATGTGAAATGTTCGCATTAAATCCACAGAAAGAGAATTAAATAACGTGGCTTGCATATAGTTATACAAAACAAATAAAGACGAGACAAAACAAACAAACCACGCTTTAAAATAGTGCTCTTTCATCATTTTTGGCTCAAATAGATTTTCTCTTGCCAGGTGTTTATTCATGTTCTCATAAAGTGGGATAATTTCAAAATCTAGAAGATGGGTTCGCTTCATGGCTGTACAGGTTACCATCGTCGCCAGCCTAACCGTACGACGAGCGCGTTGTCGTCATTGTTCCCCGCAGGCCGTCTACAAAATAAAGAAAAATATAAAAATATCACGGCCGGAGAGGGAACAATCCAAATTCGCGTACTTTAAAAAACTCACTATTAAAGAGTGAATCTTGTTATATCGTAAATTTGGATTATTTGGATTCCGGCCATGATACTACGGCATTTTTCTCAATAATTGTAGATGGCCACCACGGAATAATGACGAGCAAGAATAAATACACTACGGTTTGGAAACTGTGATTTTTAAATTTTCGTATTCAGCAGCTAAGTCTTCTGCTGTTATTTCAAGATTACGTGGGGCCCAACGATACTCTTGTGGAATATTTTCAATGTCGACATACTCCGCTAGTTTTTTCAAGAATAATTCTCCAGTCTGCTCATCCGAAGATTTTTGTAGTAAACAATAAAACTTGGAATTGATGGTACTTTGGATTTTTAAAATATTATCATCAGAATAATTGTCTCGAGACATTATAAAAGGAGGAAGTTTTTTATTCCTTGTAAATTTTTTGTCGAAAAAAACATTTAATTGGCTGCGAAATTCATCGGCCGCATTCTTGCTTTCAAATCTTAATTTAATTTCACAAAATAGAGGAATATTTGACACGTAGCTATGATCCATAATCTTATAAATTACTTGTAATTTAAGAGGTTTTAATTTTCGAGCTTTGCCTTCACTGGAGGAATTGGGATCCGCAGCAAGTGCTTCATTGTCGCAAAATAGATTGCTTAGGGATGGACTTTTATGCATCGTTTGTAATAGTAATAATGCGAAATTTCTCAATGAAGTAAATTGATTCATGAGTTCTGAGTTTTTCATTTGCAACGCTGAGTAAGCAGTTGTTAATTCTGTAAATTGGTTTTCGCATAATTGCAGCTGTAAACTGGAAAAATTCATCTGCGAGCGAAAGCGTTGAATTAAATCAGCCCTTCTCGCTTCTATCAGGGGGGCTGCTATATTATCAGGTATAATTGAATTATCGCACTCGACGATTTGAGTTTTATCTTCTGTGGATGGGGTCGGTAAAATTGTCTCGCTTGATGCTTGATCGGTGTGCCGTAGTGCTAACGATGCGATAACAGCTTGCAATACAGTGATATCGGTCATTAATTTTTTATTTTTTACCTGCAAGGTTTCATAAGTCGTTGCAAAATATTCGAATTGTTTTTCGAGTAATTGTGTTTGTGCCCGAGCAACGCCTATTTGAGATTGGACATTTTGAGTGAGATCTTTTGGTCTGTTGAGAGAGATTTTATATTCTAATTGCAGCGTTTGCCATTTTAAAAATAATAAATGATCTTGTTCAGCTTCTTTTTCGGATAAGGACACAGTTGATAGGTCACAATTGTATAGACGACGTTCACTTTCGTTCATTAAAATTTTGTGAGCTGCTTGAATAAGATTAAATATCGTATCAACGGTTTTATAATCTGTAGTCCAGTTTAAAGCGTTGGAAGGATTCCAAATTTCGGATGCTTTTTGTAAGGCATGTTTTATGGTTTCCGGGTCTGCATTTTTTGCAATGCCTAGGATTTCATAATACGACAATCGCATGATTAACCTCTTGAGATTCAATGATTAATTTTTTGTTTAATCGAACGGGTAAGGATAGGTGGTAATCCTCTTAATTTCAGCTAGATTTTATATCTTCTTACTGTTGAATGAAATATTTGTGAAAATTTAATTCTAAAATAAGATCTGAGTAAGATTATTGAAATTAAAGCTGGATTACTGAGTTTAGTTTCGCTGAGCTGTTTGTCACAATGATTGGCATGATCAACGTTAGCACCGGATACTAAAATTATTCGCGCCCTAATTATTGTCATGCTAATATCGAAATAAAACCAGAATAGACCACTCTAGGAGTACGCGATGAGAAAAGTGTTAAAACTGCTTGGATTAGACAAAAAGCCACAAGATTTATCGTCCGTTTATAAGGATATTACAGCTAACATTCGACTTAATTTAATTCAGGCTGCTATGCAATTTTCTGATAACGAGGTTTTTTGTCTAACGGATAAATCCGAACAAAGAAATTACCATGTAATTTTTGTTGAAGGTATTTGTCCTAAGATCACCAAAGAAGAATTAAAAAATGCTTACCGCATTGCTATTCAGTCTGCTCTTAATAAAAAAGCGGTAATTATAAAGACGCCGCTTCTGGGAGCATCCGATGTCACTCCGAAACCAAGAAAAATATCCAAAGCAGCAAGTGCTCCCAATTTACGATTGAACATTTTTAAAAATGAAACGAATGGTGAAAATTGGTCAAATATATTACCGGCTCATGTGAAAAATAATTTAGATGCACTTATAGAAGCTTTGAATTTATTTTCAAATGAAAAATTTCAATTATATTTATACGTTCCTGAAGAGGAAAAATTTGACAGTATCGTTCGTTACTTAATTCCACAGCCTGAGAATGATTTTCAGCATACCGCTAAGCTGACCACTTGAGTAACTCAATTTTTCGGGCTTTTTTCTAATTTCGCGCTGATTAATTAATTATAGGCTATATTATTTTCCTGGATCTGCGATCCAGGCTACTCGGTGTAGCCCGGAACGAAGATCTGGGATTATTATTTATTTTCCTGGATCTGTGATCCAGGCTACTCGGTGTAGCCCGGAACGAAGATCCGGGATTATTATTTATTTTCCTGGATCTGCGATCCAGGCTACTTGGTGTAGCCCGGATCGAAGATCCGGGGAGATCCATGGGAATCGCGATATATAGAGGAGATTAGATCATGCCAGAGCAAGCATCAATAGCTACATTTTCTACTGAATTATCAGTCGATGAAATTATGAATCGTATTGAAAAAATATTAAAAGAAAAAAACGTCACCATTTTTTGTCGAATTAGCCATAGTAAAGCGGCACACGAAGTGGATTTAACCATGCAAGATGAAGAATTAATTATTTTTGGTAATCCAAAAACGGGCACACCGCTGATGATTGAATCTCCTGCAATTGGCATTGAACTGCCTTTGAAAATTATTGCTTGGAGAGAAAATCAAAAAACTGTTGTAGGAATTCAGGATGTTGACAGATTAGTTACAGACTATCATATTACAAAATCAGCTAATGTCATTAAAATCTTAAACAATTTTTTAATTGAGATCGTTGAGTCTGCGATCTCATGATTAGTCTCGACTAGTCGATTTTCGACGGGCAATGTAACTCCGTTCCTCATAATTTTCATTTTTCATTTTTTCTAGGATTTGAAAATGGGACAAAAAATTGATGTATTAATTAATATTGATTTAATCCTGAAGTGCTAATATCCCAAGAAATTATCCAATCTAAACAACACGAGAGTTTTCCAATGCGTACCCCATTCGATTTAAGCCAAATTACCGAATTTAATCCAGCTATAATTTATGGTTTTGAGCCGGAATCTCAACAATCTGTTGAACCTAATCCTAACACTGTAGAATATGTTATTCATGCTGCTGGACAATATCAGGATATGTTCCAAGCTTATTTATATGCACAAAATACTATTCTTCCTCACCTTCGTACTCATGGATTAGCTCAATTATCTCCTGTACAAATAATCCAATGGCTAGACCATATTCATTTATTGATAGCAAATACTTTAGCGAAAGACGTTCAAACTTCGGCTGGACAGGTTGTTAAAACACAGGTCGTTCGTTGGCACCATGGATTTGACGTTGGCCTTGTCATAAAAAACTATTTATCTGATACAATATGTGAAAATGTAATGTATAATTGGGCAAATAACTCAGGCCTAGATATCAAATTATTCAAAAAATTTATTTTATTATTTAAAAAAATTCAAAAAATGTCGGTTGAGATACCAGACTATGAAAAACCTTATTTGCAAGCTAACTTACCTTTAAATAAAGGTTCTATTATTTTCACGAAATTATTCACTCTATATCATAATAATAAACTATCCGACAGTGAACGTAATATAGTCGAACATTTTTTAAAAATCTGTTCACCGCCACCTCTAATGCCCGTCGTGCAAGAGAAGTTTGCCAATGATATATTAATCGCTTGGCGTCAATGCAATTCCCAGGATATAGATAGTATTAGTAAACTTGTGACCAAAGCATTTTACGGGATTACCGAAGGACATTGGTATTTTAATGGTAATGGTCGGGCCGCCACTTGTTTTGTCAATATAATTTTACGTAGCATGAATAAGCCTAGCATTTTAATGCGCAAACCCGATGAACGTTATAATCCAGAAAGCACATACAGCAAAGCTATTCTGCATATCAATAGCAAGCTTGAAATGTTAGAGGCTCACATTAAACAGAGAATAATAGAAGCCGAAAACAACCAAGTTTATAGAAATGACAAATCACGTGAAATTATAGAACTTCGTGTTCAGTTTTCCAATTTAGTAAGTGCTATTAAAATTAATTTTCCTTCTTTTAAAATTAATGACTTTTATGCTAAGAATACTGATGAATTTTGTTGCGCGAAAAAGGGTGAAAATTTAGATGATGCCGTGATTTCGATTTTCAAACTACAGATTCAAGTGTTCAGAGAAAAATTTAAAGAGCTCCTTCAAGGAAAAGCGAATAGGTCCATTGTGATACCTGCCCCAATTCAAAAACAATATTCACAGGAAGAAAATGCAATCATTCTTTCTGCCTTAGAAAAATTAACGGGATATACAGTTTGGGTTATGCATAAATCAACTGCCATTCTTGAACTAGATGATCACCAAACGGCAGAAAATCTAATGCACGCATTTAATAAAACAGGCGCCATGCAGGCTGAGTTAAAATCAATTGGCAATAAATGGGTACTGCGTCTAGTTTATATCAAGCCTGAATTGCTGAGCTCAATTAAATTATTAGATGGAATAACCAGGCTGGATGAATCTTTTAAATCATTGGCGTTAAATAACTTATAGTACCGCCTGTGGAGGTTCCCTTCGAGGGTTAGTATTTTTGAATGAGTTTCGAGGTCAAAGAGAGTGGTGTGTATTTTCATAGTATTCCTCCATTTTTTTAAAATGAAGGAATTATCCCAAAGCTGATTCTTATGACTATAATTTCATGGAATAAGCAACTACCTTATCATTCGGACCGATATCGCATTTACCTGTTTGAATTGCTTGTGTACTGGAAATAGCTGTTTTTAATGTCAGTAATTTAGACGTTTTGTGTTCTGAGGGTAAATTAGAGCTCATAACTCTACTTTGCGCTTTTTTAAAAAATTTAATTGCATCATCAAATTGCTGATGTTTAGAATAAATGTTGGCAGCCATTGAAAAAACACCAATTAAAGCACTGGATCGTTCGGCTGGATCTTTTAGTTCTAAGGCTAGCTTTTGTGCAGTTCGAGTCTTCTCAAGTGCCTCAGCTAGTTTCCCATCATTCTTCAATTGTTGGGCGGCTTCAATCTCACTATTTATGTTAAGAATAGTCTCACTTAATTTTTCCATGGACGCTTTCATTTTCTCATCGGTTTTTAAGAGATGAACAGATCTCATTTTAACTTCCTCATTAAATTTAAATATCTTTTCTGGATAGTAAAAAATACGAGTATATTCGGACATAGCGGGAAAGCGCTATTCTTATTTCTGCTACAGTTGGAGATTTGAAGGTTTAATTAAAACGAAGGTTAAAGGCAGATTATCTAACTGATTTCTAGTTAACGAATAAGAGGTGTTTTACACATTTAGTTAGACTAAAAAAATATTTAGTAGTAAGTCATAAATAATTAATTTCTAAGAGACGGAATATATCTCTCACTTGATTGCAGCACGGAGTCCGTCATTCCACCGAGAAAGCCGTCCGCTAGTCAAAGAAAAATGCTGAAATATCACGGCTTGAACCGGTGGAATCCAAATTAAATTTCTCAAAGAAAATTATTATAATAAATTCTTTTTAAATTATCTGAATTTGGATTCACCCGTCATCGGCCGTGAGGCTCATGATTATTTTATCTGTGATTTAGACGGCCGAAGCGGGTGAATGACGGTTTGGTGCTTGATTGCAGCACGGAGTCCGTCATTCCACCGAGAAAGCCGTCCGCTAGTCAAAGAAAAATGCTGAAATATCACGGCTTGAACCGGTGGAACCCAAATTAAATTTTCTCAAATAAAGACGCCTTAGACTCTTGAAGTCGTTGATTATCCGTCAATAGGTCCTTCGCAAAGTGTAAAGATGAGGCCACGTATATCAGCATACTTAAAGCTCTCGGTAACAATTAATGTGAGGCATTTGGATATTGATTCAGAGATCCTCGTTCATATTGTTATAAGGTTTGTCGCATATAATATGGCTACTACACATGAGGAAATCAACATGCCTAAGTCAGCACGGTATTCACCGTTTCAAATCCATATCGCCCAATCGTTAGTAGATACAGCAACTTTTTTATGTAAAGAAAAGAATATTCCCGATAGATCTGGAAGCGACTCAGACAAATTAGACGCTATGCTGTGCATCCTAAAAGAAAATAATTACTTAAGGGAACATACGGTTGTTAAACTTGAAGCGTTTAATCTCGACGTTCTGCTAGAAAAAATCTTTCCCCTTTATAATTCGCGTTTGCATTCCGAAGCTAAATTGGGTATTTATCTCTTATCGCCCCATATGGCCTATGCTCAACTTAGATTTGCCGACTATGACCTTGTAGATTGTAGATTAACTCTGAGCCATGAAATTGTTTCACTTGATTCCTGCACCACATTAAATGATGATCAATATAAACAATTGGGTTCTTTGGTAGCGCAATCAAATATTCATGCCATTCGGTTTAATATAGTTGTAGATAAAACCTTAAGTTCTTTTATTGAAGGGTTTCGTTGCAGTGGCGTCAATACAAATAGTAATTTTGACTGCCTTGATTTAACTGCTGCTGAGCTTCAACAACAAAAAGGAATTGATGCATTACGATATTTAATTGCGAATTTTAAAATTGTATATCTTAATTTAAATGGACTAAGGAGTAATGCACCAAATACACTGCTTGAAATCTTTAACGCATTAAATATACCGCAATATATTTATTTATCGAAAGTAAATTTAACTAAGGATAACGCGAAAACCTTGGCGAATTTAATTCGTGGTGGTAAAGACCTGAAAGCAATTGATTGTAGTTATAATAAAATGGAAGAGGGTTTATCTGATGTTTGCAAAGCATGGCAAGAAACTGAATCAAAATTTATTTATATTAAGTTAGGAGGCGAAGCTATATCTGATTCTTGTATGGAGGAATTGGTCAAAGCGCTAAAAATACAAACGGAATTAAATGCCCTGATTCTTGCTGATAGTCAGCTGAGCAAGAACGCTCTCGGAACTTTATTTGCGTCAATTGGTGAGGAAGCACTACAAACGCTCAATCTTGGAAAAAATAATATCGAAGATGCAGACGCAGGAAAATTAGCAACTTTCATTGCAAGTTCTCAGCTTGAAGAACTTAATTTAGCAGAAAATAAAATTGGTGACATTGGTGTAGAAAAAATTAAAAATTCGGCTCCCTCATCATTGCAACATTTGAATTTAAGTAAAAACCAAATTACGTCTGCTTCTACCGATGTTTTAATTACACTGAGTAATCGATTAGTATCTCTCGATCTCAGCGGTAATAAACTTGATACGGAAACAGTAAAAAAGATCGCAGAAAATTTAAAGGAAAGCACTCCGCTGCGATCACTCAATTTATCTGGAAATACTATTGATGAGGCAGCCGCAATCGCATGGGCCGCGGTGATTAAAAATCCCCAATATCAAATTCTCTCTATCAATCTTGGTAGAGATTTAACGAGCGAAGCTGGCTTACGCGTTTTAGATGAAGCAGTTATTATGCGAAATGAATTTTATAGACAACACATTGATGTGACTTATTCTGTTCTGCGTCCATCATCTTCTTTAAATGGCTACAAAGCTTTAGCCGAACAGGAAATTGCTGAACCAGGATTACTGAAGAAAGCGGTTGAAACCAATAATATGAAATTCTATCGTTCCTTAATGAGGGGCATTATCGATAATTTTGATATTCCGGAGAAAATTAAACAGCTTATTCATGAAACTTTTGAATTAATGACGCCAGAACAGAGGAAGGACGTTGAATTATTAACAACTTATATACACCACCGTCAACAGGGTCCGGTGCATTCGCAAATCCCCTTTTCTTCGTCTTCGTCTAAAAATAACAATTTTGTAAGGCTCGACGCTCTCATTGACGCCGCCATAAAAAATGGTGATTCGATATCTTTTGAAGAATCATTAGATAAAAAATTAAGATTGATAAAGGACGCCAAAAAACGACGTGAAATTATTAAAAAATTAATCCCTCTATGCAAAGGAAAAACAAGAGAAGAAGCGGTAGCTTTTCGCAATGTACTTTACAACGCGTATGCATTCATAAGACAAGAAGACACAAGAGATTTTATTGGGTTTTTAAATTTTATGTCTTTTTGTGGTTTATTCACAAGTTCTTTTCAACACTTGGCTAAAGCGAGTAAGGTACAAGTAGCAAACAAATGCGATTTAAATGAAGCATTATCACCTGAAGAAGAGGGTATCGCGAATCAAGGTCTATTGGGTGAAATTACGCAAATTGTGAGCAAGGTGGGCTGACAAGCTCAACCCATGGATTTTAAACATGAGTGAGATCGCCCTACAAAGTGCTCGGGTTTTAAACTTTCTTAATATTGCATTAATAGCACGGCCTTATAATAGCGCTTTATGTTAATAAAATTGAGTGCTTGTAATGAAAAATGCTATTTATAATATTTTAAGTGAATACAAATGCTGGGATTTTGAAGAAAAAATTACTCAAGAAAATAAAAAATATCTTTTTATTAAATTACCAAAAATGGAATTACCTATTGATTCAACTTGGTTAACGACCGTTAATCATCATTTTAGTATATACCAATATCAAGCTGAGGAAAAAAATAGTTTTTTAAGTAGTTATCATTACACAGCGACAGTAGTTTTCAATGATGAGCGCTATAAACTACATCTCTATTTTAATTATTCTGGTCAATGGCTCAGAACTGATATTAAAAACATCCATAACGACTCTAATAATTTGCTTCATTTTAATGAGTCTCAAAGTCAAAATCTTATAAATTATGTTGACGCTTTGTTCGGTCCGATCCTAACAGCTGCTATAGAAACTCAACAAACTAAATTGGAAGAACTTGGCGCTGAGATCAAGAAAGATTTAGATCAGCTTGCGGATTTATCTAAGAATCTGCATGAATCAAATGTAAAAAGAAGATACCTTGAGCAATCTAAGCAGACATTAGAAAAAATGTTCTCCTATGAACGAGTTTGTTTTCACGACCGATACAAATCTATGATTAAATATTTTGAAAAATTATTAGAAACAGATATTAATGAAAATATTACGATTGAGAAAAATAATGCAAGTAAGAAAAAAAAATCAAAAAGAAAAAAGAAAATTGTCTTAAAAACTCAACAAACTCCGGCTAAAGGATATGTAGATCTTGCTCCCTTAAAAGCTAGATTAAATAACTACATCGCTCAGCGGACAACGCATAGATTAAATCCAGCTGAATTAATCGAATATCATGCTCACTTACAATTATGCTTTAATGCCTTCACTGCTGATCAAGATATTCTAACAATTGCTGTAGAACAAAATGCTGTTCTGTTCGAGGTGGAATTACAGATTAATCTGTGCGCTCTAAAAAATAATACCGACCATTTGCAAAAATTGCTTGAGATTTCACAGGAAGTTTCTTTTCGTCCTCTACATTTAGCTTCTGGCAAAGGTCATCTGGCAACCTTAAAAATATTATTTCCTGCTCTTAAAAATAGTATTTTCTTTAAGTTAGGGACTAGCTTATTGGAACAATGTTGGCATGGAAATCAGTTTGAAACCTTGGGATGGCTATTGGAACAAGGTATAGATCCCAATGCCCCGGATCCTCGGGGTATTACTTTATTGATGCGTGCGGTAGGAACCGATAATATTGAGCTCGCTGAACAATTACTTAAGCACGGGGCCGACCCCAATTATTGTCAAAAAGCGCCTCGCTACTCAATAATGTTGTTATCAAACAAACAGCATACAACAGCCATTCAAAACTTTTTCAAACCCCCGGAGAAAGATTTCTATACGACCGCGCTTATGTTGGCTAAATCAGAGCGTATGATTAAATTATTGCTCGATTGCGAGAGAACTGATATGTATTTACGCAGCGCTGATGGTTTCACTGCTTTTGGTCAGATATGTTTTCGATCGAGAAATAATAAAGAAAAACATTTTCGACCCATACTTGCCAATTTATTTGTTAAAAAGAATTATCGGATCGATGATTTGCAAGGACGACCAGGTAAAGAAATGACTCCTTTGGGTTTCGCGTGTCAAGAAGGTTATCCTGAAGCTGCTGCGTTTTTAGTAAAGCAGGGTGCAGATCCTTTTTTCATCCATCAGCATTTGGCGACATCATTAAACACAGAAGATACTCGAAATTACATGCCTATTTGCAACGCTATTCTCAGAAATGCTACATCCGTTGTGGAAGCTATTTTAAATAATTTAGTACTTACACTGGAAAACATCGATAAATATATGTATGCATTTGCTGTGGCGAAACAACATGTGGCTTTAAGTAAGATATGTCCAAGGATAATGGATCTATTAAATAAAAAAATTGATGAGATTGATGATGATAAATTTCCTGAAATTTTACTGCGTATCGCTGAATACGCCCCACAACTTAAATTAACCGTGCAGCTAAGATTTAGCCCTTGAGATAGGGACAGAGGATTTACAGGCAGCAACTTTTTTTTATACGATTATATTGAGGGACACAGAGTGGAACTATATCGATTCACCATTTGAGATAGTTGTTCAAGTTGAGTTTCGTTAGTAAGGGGTTTGGGTGTGCCTGAATTAAAATGATCATCATTTTTTAATTTATCTAATAAAGTAATATTTGATTCGTCTGTAATAATTTCTTCTATAACCTCATTATTTTTATTCAATAAAATAATTTTATAAGCATTATTTTCACGAACAAAATAAACAGATTGGCCATCTTTAATTTTGCTGCAATTTTCCGGTGAAGGATGACCGAGCATAGTATAATAGCAGACATCGTGTTCTAACTTCATAATAGCTGAGTCGATATCATTTAAACAATTAACATAACTAGTTGCCCATAAATGGATGGGTCCAAACTGAAAAATGATGCATTCATAGAATTGATTTCTGGCTTCTTTTGCTGTTTGCAAATCTTTATCACGATAAACCGCAATTTTTGCGACTCCAAAATAAGCCCATCCTATAAATCGCTTAGTTTTAACAATATGTGGATAACGATTCTTTTCATCAACGGATAGAGCATAATATTTTTTTGATTCGGATACACTAAATCGTGTATTAAGATTATTGTCGTCATTGTAAAGATTAGCAATAGCATTATATAAGTAGCCTATATTGGGATCATTTAGATTTTTTGAATTATGAAATTCTAAAGCCTTTTCAAAGAAAAGATAGGCATTGGGATAGTCTTTGTCCTGATGGCAAATGGTACCCATGTTACAATACAGAGAAAACAATTTTTTAATGTCAGCACTTTCGGTTTTTGGGTAAGGTTGATTTACTATTTTCATTAATATTTCTTTTGCTTTGGTGCCTTGGCCTGCCTCATATAGAGCTATAGCATAATCATATGAATGCAAATCAGCATGGGGTGTGGATTCGAAAATTTTACAAACTTCATCAGCGCCTTTACGTCGAATAATAATGATGGCAGTAAGTAATGGTAATAATTTTTTGCTCGCTTCATGCGTAGCATTTTCTATCATATGCTGACTTAACAAATCGAATAAAAAATCCATGACCAGGACATCATCTAGTGCTTTATATATTTTAAAAAGCTCTTCATTTCCATCGATTAGATTTTTAAAAATTCTAAGCGCAATCATAAAATCTTGAAACGTTTCGTGAAAAAATTTTATTTTTTCGTTATGAATCATAATGGGCGAAATTTTGCAAAGGGTGGTGGTCACAGGATCAGGATGCAGAAATTTTCTGTGATTAATAGTTTTGTTTTTTATAGTTTGTGCCAATTCAAATGTGAATTGATAAAAGAGGTCATGAAAATTATAACCAGCTGGAATTCCTTTGATTTCTTGCAATACTTCTATTTGCGTTGACATGTATATTTCCAAGTAGGCCGCATAGAGGTGTGATTTCGTTATGTTTTGTCCAGCCAAATGTATGAATGAGGTATTTTTCTGTAAAAAAGGTGCTAAAAATAATGCGAGTGATAATGGATTAATAACAAGATCTTTCAGCGTTGGATATTTTATAATAAGTTCTGCATAGTTACTAAAAGGTAAACTTCCATGTTGGTTATGATAATTCAGGTACTGATCAACCAATTGTGCGGTAAGTTGTTGGAGTTGCATTTTTACAACATAAGATGCTTTCTCGAAAGAAAAAAATGGGATGTTAGCTGGACGTTGTTTTAAAAAATCTTCTACCGATTGACTCGGGTCTGTTTCGTTTAAAGAACGCCCACAGATAATAATTTTAGGTGGTGTTTGGCATTTAAAATTTGCTAATAATGTTTCTAGTTTATAATTCATATTTTCTGCTTCATCTAAGATAATCACAATTTGTGTTAGTTGCCCAAGATCTTGAGCTTCTTTTTGTGAAAATCCGTTATCCATCAAAACATCAATAATTGATGTATGTGAACGGTTGAATGAATCAATATGAATGGGGAAAAACGCCGTAGAAGTAAATGGATACGAAATGGTATAAAATTGCAAATCTAATTGCGAATCATTCGTTACTTGAGATAATCCAAAAAAATTTAAATAGGATCTTGCTAGTATTAAACTCAGCATATTCATCAGGGTGGATTTTCCCGAGCCGGCAACGCCGGAAATAGCCAGGACATCATTACCCGATTCGATAAATTCGAAGCAATATTTTAAGGCATTTTCAATATTTTTATTATTTTCAGTATTGGCTGAAGTGGTTTGTGCGGGAATGGGTAATTGCTTTAAACCATATTGTTGTGTAACCCGTTCAATCAAATTTTTGAGATAATTTTTTATGCGTGAGCTTGACGGGTTGTTGAGCTTATTTATTTCTTGTGGAGAAAGAAAAATATCAAAAAGCTTATTAAATAATGTGTTATTAAAGATGGTGAAGTGAGTCCCTGGAAATATCTGAAAATGATGATTTTCACAAAATTCATTCCACTTCATTATATTATCCACGCCATTACCAATGAATGGTGATGCTATATCTGCAATGGCAGAATAATGTAGTGTATGTAACTTGGATAGTAGTTTGTAATTCTGAGCGAATTGATATTGCGCGGTTAAATTCAGATAACAAATATTTAATTTTAAAATGAGTTGTAATGTTCGATGATCCGATGTTGTTTGATGTTGCTCAAGGTAATTACACGCATGACGGAAAAGTGCTGAATGGTCTGAAATGGATTTTGACCACTCATCCACTAGCAATGATAAGTCTTTAGAACCAGGCGCCGAATAGAGTTCTGTAGTCATGGCTTGAATAACATGGCTGCTGCGGTTGATTAAAGGCAGAGTATCAATGGTATTGATTGCGGGTGAGTCAATAGTCAATAATAATTTGACTGAGTGACCTAAACGCTCTAGCACTTCTGTAACGCAAAAAGCAGTTAAACCGCCAAAAGACCAGCCTAATAAATGATAATTTTGACCAGGATAATGTAATAATATTTGTTCTGCAAAAAAGCAGGCTACAGTATCGAGATTAAAACAATTTGAAAATTGCCATACCGGTTCTGTTAGAACAAGTGTAAATACGATCAGTGTATGAGTGGAGGATAGTGTTGATGCGATATTTCGATAGGATTCTGGAATTTCGCCAGACAACGGACAAAACGCAAAGATGGGGAGCAAGTTCGGATCTTCGCTAAGAATTTCCATCTTATAAAAATTTAATAGATTTGTTTTTGAGGTTGCATCTGGAATATTTTGCAAAGGTTGAGAGGATGGTAATGGGTGCATTTTTAGTAATTCAACGAATATAGGTGGAAGCGTACCCAAATTTTCCTGACTTATGTCTAAGTAATACTTTAAAACCATATAATATTTGGATTCCATCACATCTTGATATTTTTGTATGGTTTCTTCACTATATTCGGGATCCCAATAAGAGCCTGAAAAATCAAGATCTGCGCCAGTAGGGAAATTGGTATAAAAGGATTTTGCATAAATTAAGAATTCATCAAAATCATATTTTTTCGTATCAAATCTTAATTTTTTCAAAATTGATTCAAATTGATTTTTTAATAATGCTAACTGTTCTTGTGGTGACGCTAATTCCGACTGGGATATAAATGGGGTAGGTCCAATAGATTGGAGGTGTGCCACACTCAATTCGCAATTAGACCATGATTGTTTGATTAAACTCTCATTTATGTTCAAATTAGATATGACAACTAACTTTACATGGGGCCATTCATTGAGATGATTCGTATGCCAAAGATTGCAGTAATCATAGCGATCCATAAGATCATAATTATCGACGATAAATAGAATATTTTGTTGCTTTATTTTTTCCATTGCATAATTAAATATTCCATTTTCATGCAAATAATCTTGAATATAATTTATTATTTTGATACGACTGAGATCAATATAAATAATATAAGTCTTATCTTTTGCCTCGCAAGTCAAATTGAATTCGATCAACTGTCTTACTAGTATTTTTGCATTTGAACCTACGGGGTCCATTAAAAAAAGAACACTCTCTGTTATTTTTTGTGTCGCAAAAGTTTGAATATACTGAATAGCTTCAGAACTAATATTATTTATATTTATTAAAAATTGAGAATATGTCGTATTTGAATGCACAAGTAATTGCTGAAGATTATGGCGCATGAGCTGTAAAAGTGCATTCTGAATAAAACGATCTTGCGCGTTGCTTAATTCAATACCGAGTTTATTGATATCTTCGAGGCTATGTAGAGTCCAACTTAAAACTGTGCTATCAACAGAAAATTGATTCTCGAGAGATGATCGCAATCGTTCTTGATGCGGAAAAAAAACAACTTGATAGGGGCCAGTTGGCTGATGATCTAAAATAGCTCTATATGCTTCATGTGCAAGTGAATCTACATCAGCATGAGGGGCTAATGATAACAAACAAAGTTGAGCAGTTAAGTGAGTGTTTGCCTGTAGTCGCTTAATTAAATTTTTCTCCTCGGTATCGCAATCCAATGACGAAACAAGGAATACACAAGGTAGATTGCCTTCTTTTAAAATGCAGAGTGGTTCGTAATTAAAATTTTCCACAATCTTCGCCAATTCTGCAATGGAACACGTATTGCTAAATCGTGATTTGAACTCGGCTGTGGGATAAATATGCTGATTTTTTTTTGTGACTAATTCTTTCCAAAGGAGATTGTATAGCACCGATAATTTTAGAGAATCTGCACCTAATTCTACGATTGATTGATGGCGACTAATTGTTATAGGAGTGTGAGAAAGCTGCAATACTTCAGCATTAATGAATAGGTTGACACAAATTTCGGCGATTTTGTTTTCTAGGGGTGTTTGGTATGCTTCAAATTCACCTGATGATGCCCATTTTCGAATAATAGATGTGCTTGCGGGATTGCTGAGATTGGTATAGTCTGGTGTTCGTTTACTGTGTGTTTTTGGAATTTCATTTACTGTAAATAAATAGGCAGATAAACCCGAAAAAATAAGTTGAAAATTTCGTATGAGCTCTGCATGAATATCCTGAGAAAAAATATTATTTAGCGTTATAAAAGCCGTCATAGAATTATTGATTAAGGTAACTGCAGCATCTTGAACATCATTAATTTTTTTAAGTTTTTCTTCAAATTCGTCTAAATTTAATTTACGGCCATTCAGTTTAATTTCGCGATTATTCCGACCAATGATTTGTAAGGCTCCATTATTATATTTAGCAATATCGCCGGTGAGGTAAAAACGCCCAGGACTTAGCTGAGGGAGATAAATAAATTTTTCTTTATTCAAAGACTCATTTTTCCAATAATAACCGACTCCTTGACCACCGAGAACAATTTCGCCTTCGCCTACTGTATAATCATCTATAACGATATATTGCTCACCTTGTTTTTCTACTAAGCATAGAATAACGTCGGGTAATAATCCTTCAGTCTTTTTTTGCTCGGAATCATAAAAAATAATTCCATTGGGATGATCCAACGATAGTTTACGCATGCTGGCAGCGATTGTGGTTTCAGTCGGGCCATATCCATCAAAAACATGTGAACCTTTTTGAATTAACTTTTCGATAACACTCCAATTTGCTTTTGCACCCATAGTAATTAAATTTCTAAAAAGAAATTTATCTGGATCAATTAAACGTATCACATCTGGAATTAAGGCGGCATAAGTAATGTGAATGTTTTTTGCTTTTGCCTTGAGAAGTAACTCCATTAACTCATTTTGAATATCCTGTCGAGCCGACTCGGGTACAATTAAAATGGCAGAATGAGTACTAAATGCTACAATAATATCCATCAGACTTGCATCAAATCCATAGCCTGAAAAGCCTAGAACACAACTGTTGGGCTCGAAATCGATTTGCTCCAAGAAACCATTAATTCGTCCCGGCAACCCTTCAAATGTATTCATTATAAGTTTGGGGATACCGGTTGAACCTGATGATGCCATTAGATAAGCGTCGTCAGTTAATTCTCTATTGTAAGTGAAATTCTCAGTATCAAATAATTCTAAAGATAAATCATCAATACAACTATGAGGTATTCCCAATGATGACGGATAAATTTTATTTTTAGTTTTACTATCGACTAACAGGTATGCAGTCGAGCTTTGCATTATTCTGGCAGAAATGTTGTTTGCTTCAGAGTTATAATCCAATGGCTGATAAATAAAGCCAGCTTTCCAAATTGCTAACAGGCTAATTAAATAATTAGGTCCACGTTCCATACAAACAGCAATAATTTTATCATCATCTGCACTACAATTTTCTTTTAAAAATCGAGCTAGCTGATTTGCTTTACAATTAAGTTGATAATACGAAATTGCGTCAAACTCATTATTCTGCGTCACCCAATAAATTGCAGTGTGGTGTGGATAATGTTCAACAATTTTTTCAAAAATAAGTGGAAAACAAAGTGATGGGATCTTTTCATTGGTTGGCATTTTAAATCAACTTTTTAAAACCAAAGGGTAATTTCACGTAAATTACTAATTTTTGTTAATAATTCTACCCGGGTAATGGTATTTGTTTTATTTCGTATATTTGCAATATGAATTTCAACTGTGCGTGGTGAAATATGCAATTTTCTAGCAATAATTTTAGTTGAATAACCTTGTACAAGGTAAAAAAGTGTTTGCGCTTCACGTAAGGTTAATTTTATCCGATAGTCCTTGATGCATAATGTGTAGGGTGAAGTATCGTTGTTAGACAAATGAGTATTATTTTGAGCGTGATGACCGTTTTTTAAATTAAATTCGCTTTTTAATATTTCATAAAATGATTTTATTGGGTGAATATGATTAGTAGGGTTTGTGGAATGAGGTTGATGCCACGCCTCGGGGCTAATAATATTACAATAACCCCCATACGCAACGAGTTGTCCTTGGTGATCATGCAATGGAAAATGATGGTCTTTTAGATGCAGAATCTCACCACTCGCGGTGAAAGAACGATAGCGCATAACTTTACAATACTCCTTGTTGTGTTCCTGAATAAAAAGTTCGTTGATTGCAGATTCTTGATCCTGTGGTATTAGAATTCGGCGCCATAAAGTCATATCTTCATACATTTTTTGTTGTGGCCAACCGGTTAAGATTTCAAATGAATTACTTAAATAAATTTGACGCAGAAAATCCGTTGAAGCTATCCAGGTAATGATACTGGGATCGTTAGCCAAATAGGCGAACAAAGTATTGAGCGCTTGAGGATTGATAGATAATAAAGAGCTCTGCATCGGGCTTCCTTACGTACTATTAATTTTAATAGTATTAAAAATAATAGTTTTATTGTGTGAGAAACCGATTCTAACGAATTAGAGTCCTGTATGTCTACTTTCATAGATTATTTTTTTAAATAGTATGATGCGTCACATAGAGTATTAATGCCGTGTATATTACCCTAGCATTAGAGATATCATATGTTTTTGATAATGTTATTATTTTATGTAAGTGTTTTTGCTTGATCCATAGCGATAGGCGTTTACCGCCTTTATGACTGGCATGAAAAATAGCTAAATTTTCTGATATTAAATGTTCTGAAAAATACCATTCAAGAATATGGTCGTAAAGATCAGTCAATGTAAATTGCTTTATGATGCAGTACTGCTTCACGCGAACATATAATTCATAGTTAATTTTAATTTGTCGGAGCGATCGGTCGGTTTTCATGGAAAATAAGGTTACATTATTAAAAGAATTTTTCTATACGTAAATTTACTTAGTTTCGCAGGGCGGAAGGTTAAAATAATATTAAATAATCTAGCAAAAATAATTCTCTCTTAAAATCTAAGTATTAGACAATTTGATAAGTATTTTTACTTAAATACAATATTAGTAAATCCCTATATCATTCCCGTATTAAATTTATTTTATCTTGATGAAAATTAATTGGAGATATCACTATGCAAGATGCGCAACAATTTAATGTTGAATATGAGGATCTACGTCAGCGTTTTAATAGATTTGCTCATGAAAAGGGATTAGCAGATAAAATCAATCAACTTCTGGTGTCAGAAATAGAATTAACCCAATTCAATCACGAGCCCTATATTTTACACGCAGTGACGGATGCTGCTTTAACTCCCCTTGAGAAATTAAATTGTGATTTGGTTCATCGATTAATTGACTGGAGATATGATTATAATGAGAATAAAGCTAATAACCAGCTAGAATTGCAACGTAAAGCAGTTGCAAGTGAATTGATAGAAACTCTTAGGTTGTTGGGTATACCTCGTACATATACCTCAGCTTTAGCACATCAAAAATTATTATTAAATATTAACCCACATTTCCTAGACAAGGCGCATTATGAAGATTTCAATCAATTGCGCGAACAGGTTAATTTACAATTAAATCGTTTTTTACCCGAGGTATTATCAGAAAGATTTACCTCGATAGAAGCAGATAATCAGCAATTATTGGATAGACAAAATCAATTTCTATATTCAATGCGTGAGCTAGAGAGACTGCAACATACTACTTTAAATGGGTTACAAAATCTTAATGATTCTGTTGCAACTAAAAGCGAAGTAGAAAAACTGATTTCTGAGTTGAAAAATCAAGGAATCGAAATTAACGATAAGCTGTATGCAGTATTAATACAAAGCACTGTGACACGTCAAACGCTCGAACAATTAGTGACTTATTGGAAAACAGAACAATATCGTGAGCATTTACGCGAACAACAAGCTTTGAAAGATGCTAGATATCAAGGGGTAGCAGATTCGTGTCATTTCCTTCAGCAATTAGGGATATATTTCGATTCGCCAACCTTGGTGAATGTCAGCAAGATTACACAAGCCGGCATACAAATACATCGTGCAACCGATCAAATACTATCGGCTGGAACTTTTAGCCTTGCTGTATTGAGTCCTTATGCCGCGATTGGATCAGCCATTCTGAGCATATTCTCCTTATTTAAACAAGAACAGAATCCACAGCAACAAATAATGCGACAATTGGCTCAGCTATCGAAGCAAATAAATGCATTACATCGCGAAGTAAAACAAATTGGACGTGAAACTAATGAAAAATTAAGCTCTGTTTTACAGAAGCTCACAGACCTGTTTCCAAATTTAATAGCTTCAACACGAGTACCTATAGCGAGAAAGCTGAGTGAAATTCAAAGTGAATTAGCTGTGCTGAACAAAATTACACGCCTTGGTTTTGAAGAATTACGTTTAAATGATTTGATGAGTATCAAAAGCCACGTACAAGATATAGAAGAAGACATTACCGGAATGACTATGACTGAAGCGCTTTATGAAGATTATATGAGGAGATTACGTACTTATGCCACAGAAACTGCTTGCGCACCCTTAGTCAATGGTACGGCCTATCAAAGTTTATTGAAAGCATCGGCAGAAACAACTCACCAATTTATAGAAGTTCTCGATATAGAAAACACTCATTCATTGTTAGGACTTTTAGGCTTAATTACCATTTATGCAAGAGATTTTTTAAAAATACCCGATTTTCAATCGATAGAGCCTAGACAGATATTTCATCCCGAAATTTGGCGTATTACTGTTGAAACTTATCTATTTTTGAAAAAAAGGTATAGCAATTTTCAATATGATGCAAAGAATATTATTTTAAATGTGTTTTCAAAACAGGCTAAAATAGTAATGGATTTGATCCATCAGTTTCGTTTTAACCCAAATCTGTATGAAGAACTCTTCTCTCAACTCATATCGCACACTGTTGCAATGGAAAATATAAGAACCGAGCTGTCTGCATGTAATGCCGATTCTTTAATTGCCAGCGAATCTATTGATAAAACAATGCAGAGCTTTGCTAATCATTATCCGCAGCATCCACAAATACACTATGAATTACCGCCACATTTACATGGTCACAAGGAATCGGAAAACGCAACGGAGCAGTTTTTCAAAACAACTAATCTTATGGAATTACTCCACAAGCAAGGAAAAATCATTCCTGCTGAATTTTTATATGCCGAGCATCTGGGGTTAGGTATTTTCAATTATGAATTTCATATGCCGCAATTGAATAAGAAACATCATAAGCATACTAACAAATTTCGCATTAAAAGTGGAGACATCGCGGGATTCTCTATTAGCTTTATGCTAGGTGGTCAACGTTATCCAATCTTTAAGCCAACTATGTTTAAAGGGAAAATTAAAGGCTCTGATTTACTTGCTATCTATAAAAAAATAGCTTTAGACGGGACAGAAAGTTGCTATACGTCTGAAATAAGCGCTCAATTCAAAAAAATTATCTACTCATCGATACAGCAAACAAAACGAAATAGAGCTGAACAGGTCGCAACTAAATTAAGTAATAGTAACTCTTATCACAATATCGTGAGATTAAAATATTTTTTATTGATATACCTCGCTTGTGCAGGCTCGAATAATACTAATCTGATGCAAATAAAAAACAAATTGCAAATATCGAATATAATTCCAATATTGGAATATTCGGCACAACACATAGAAGCGAATCAAGCTTTTCCTGATATTAAATTTACTACGGTTGCTGAGCTAGAGGGATTAAAGCAAGAAATTTTATCAAGAATCAATTGCGCTCCTTCACAAGAAAAAATAATCTTTAACGATAATGTAGTAACAGAACATATTCAGGCATCACTCGTACAGATACAACAACTTAGCCTCTTAAACGATACAATGACAAATTCTGAAGGTAAGTTTGGGGGAGCACAGAATTTTTTCCCCAGAAAATCTGATCAAGTTGATAAACGATCATTGGATCATAAAACGGAATATACGCCTCGTTAGTTGTGTAGAATTCTAAAATTTATTGAAATATTGTACAGGAAAAAATATGGGTAATTCTAAATACCATAATATAATTGATAAGATATATAAAAGTGGTTTAGATAGTAGTCTATTATTTGATGAGTTCGAAAAAAACGGAATTATAAATCTACCTACAATAATTTCTAAACTGGATTCTTTAATTTTTTCCTTACTACCGTACTACCACAAGAACCAAGGAGTCAGTATATCGGAATTTTTTATTAACCATTCTTTTAGTCATAATCAAGTTGAGACCATTAAACGAGAACTTAAAATTACTTCTGAAGCTGAGCAATTGCTTGATGGTATTGAAAAAAAAATAGTATGTTCGATGATTAAAGATCAGCGCGCAGTCTACATCGTAAAACAAAGAGAAGGTAGGCTCGTTAGCAATCTAGTGTTTGGGAATAAGAAAGAAGATAGCATTTACATTTATTTAATTAATGATACCTATTATTCCTTCACTTCTATAAGAGAAAGTTATAATAGCTTGGAATCTTATGCTAATTATATTGATTCAATACTTTCCAGCAGAGTTTTACAAGATTATTGTGATCGGTTGGTGAGTGGTATTTCAAAAAATAACTTAAAACAAAAGACAGTAGATATACACAACAGTTTATTGACCTCTCTCTCCTTTGCAGAGTTAGTTAAGAATATTTTTCCAGATGCATCGATATATTTTTATATACACGAACTTGCTGCTATGGAAGATCAATTATCATCAGACATGTTAATAAAAATTCTCAGGAATATAAAACGGTCTATCGTTAAATGTCTAAATGAAGCTATTTTTAAGCAAATTAACCTATTGTTAAATAAAGTTAGAGAAGATGAAAAAATAGAATTAGAAAAAGATATTATGCTAGAAAAGAAAATTCTCGCAATTCATAACAGAATCAGTGAAAAAAATCTTTCAGAAAAAATTCGTTCATTACTCAATGACTATGCATTTACGTTACAGGTCAATTTACATAAAAACTTTTTACAGTGTAAAAGCTGTAATGAATTAATAGAGTGTTTTAAATCATTATACAGCATACCAATAATTGGAAAGATAGCCGAGGAAGCAATAGCTATTATTCAGGCATTGAAATTAAATGAGAAACCGGAAAAGTTCGATCATTTAAAAAGTATTATTGCTTCGGCATTAACAGTGATGACGATTGATAAAAATCCAGTAGATAATTCAATATTAGAAATATCAGCTAACAATGCTGCATTAAGTACTATCTTGTCTCAGCAGCAATTTAATCCCCTCGATCCTATCATTACTGAGATTAGAATTCATGCTCAGGGAATTCTTTATATCGACTGTAATTTTGAATATTTTGGTAAAAACTTAGTTTTACTAGCAAATAAAATTAATATAATTAAACCAGCTATTATTAATATTTCTGGTAAAAATGCTGAATTGTGCAAGGAAAAAAAAGCGCGGAATGGGGAAAAAGTTCGGCTATTAAATAATGCTATTCAAAACGAAAATGATGTAAATGGAACTGGCGGCGAAATAGGTCAAGACGGCAATGCCGGTCAGAGCTCGGGAAATTTATATATCGAAGGTGAGTTGATTAATTCAAGTGCGCTGACTGTAATTGCTAATGGCGGGAATGGTGCAGATGGTCAAGAAGGTGGTGATGGAGAAAAAGGTAAAGATGGAAAAGATGGTAGGGACGCCGAAGAAGAAAATTTACGTTCGGTAATTCATTTCATGCGTGCTGCTTATATCGTAAAGCATAAAGATAAATTAGGAATAGCAGGTGGCCGAGGGGGTGATGCTGGACGTGGTGGCTTTGGAGGAGAAGGAGGGTATCCTGGTCGAGTTATTATTAACGGTGACACCCTTGCAGCAGGTAAAAAGTCTTGCCCAGAAGGCACTCCATTCGATAATAAATTTAATATTCAGTTGCATTGCCAAGCGGGTAACGATGGGAAAAATGCCAATCATGGCCAAGGTGGTTTAGGCGGTAAAGGAGGGCGGTGTGGTGCAGATTATGGCTGTCAATATTATGGATATCTTTTAGATACTAAAGTTGAAAAATCAGAACACGGTGAGTTTTGGATTAAGGTTACTCATCACTGGTATGGTGATTCGATTACACTTGAGCGTAACAAGACTGCAAGTAAAGTACATGAAGAGTGTGCGCAAGACGGCGAAATAGGGGCGAACAATCAAATGTTGGTAACCCAGGGCCAAGTGCAAAAGAAAACAACTAAGAATTGTTTTCGTTCGATAAAAGTTGAGGGTGAGAAAAAACAAAATTTCATTACAGGTGGTGGTGATCTTCAAACCGACGATGTTGATTTAGCTGATAAAGCTAAAAAAATTCAAGAAAAAGTGAATGCGACAAAACTTCAGCAAACTAATTTAAAGAAACAAACTGTTGAATTAGAAAATATAAAGCAAGAAATTGCTGGGATAAGTAAAAAGATTTTAAAACAGCTAAAGGAAGAGTACGCGGTTAGCAAAAATACTGCTATTGGCAGAGTGATTAATCCGCCAAATAAGAAAAATAAAAACATAAAATCTACAAATTTAGGCATATTAAATTCAACGACACAAATCAGGGTGAAAAATGATAACGAATGGCAGGAATTCTATATAACCTTGAATAGCTATCAAAATAAAATTCAGCCTCATATTATAAAAAAGTTAGAATATTTCGTCGTCATGTTGCAGAAACTGTCAGTTTCAAATAAGTATTTATTTAGTAAATTTAATATTAAAAATGATTATTTATTAATTATTAAGAAATTATTGGATTCAAAAACAAATTTGACCCGCATGGGATATGTAGCAGATAACTTTCCTCTAGACTTAGAATTATGTATAGATATTTTAAAGCAGGGTATGCAGACACATAGAATTATCAATTCTGTATTTTCTAGCAATAATAATTTTGACAGCGTCGCGCAAAGAATATACTTGTTTAGAATGCAAGATCAGATGCAGCTAAATAAGTATTCAGAAATAATTTTTGAGAACACAAAAAATGATAACGATGTTATAAACTGCAAATCAACTATAACAACAATAATAACCATACTTTCTCAACAATGTTGTATAGAATTAGCTAGTTCTATTGTCCAAACCCTTAAATCAAGCCAACTGAAATTAACTGATGTAGATGAAATTGTAATAATTCATAGATTTGAAGACATTTATAGAGTTGTATTTGACGACTTATACAGGCTATTTTCTTCTGACCCAAAAAATTTACTTAACAAAATAATTAAATTTGTTGATTTATTAAATAATAAAATTACATCTGATATAGATAAATGTGTTCAAGTTAATGAAAAAGATAAATCGAAAATTCAACATAAAATGACTTTTCTATCAGAGAATAATGATGAACTAATCCTTGAATATTATTGTGGCTTGTCAGAGTATGTAAATTGCGAGAAACATTACCTGGCTAAACTACCTCTCATATTATTTCCGACGGGGAGCGTATCCGATAGAATTATAGAAATGCTGGTTAAAATTTTAAAACAGCTGAACAATAAAAGTCACGATAAGAACTTATTACGTGATTTAAAATTTATAATTATTTTATTACAAAAAATAAAAATTAAAGATGCTAAATTAGATGAAATATATCAGCAGGTTAATATAATACGACAAAATGATAAGTTGTCTGAATCTGCAAGTGATCCTGATTTCATCGATTCCCTAATGTATTTAAATAATTTCCTCTATTCAAAGTATAATTTACAGCTTGCGGATATGACCGCTGAAATTCAAGAGATGGCCAAGAGTAGACACTTATCATCAGATCATAAAGAGATTGTTAATCGCATTTTTAAAATTTTACAAGAACAATCTTGTTTTTTTTCAGATTTAACTGTAACACGTGACAATCTTATTACTTTTATTGAACAACAATCCACCTTAAACAATGCTGCATGTTTGTTAAAAAAAATATTGCAAAATTTAGCAATTAAAGTAACCACAGTAGAGATTAAAAAATACAACGTGGATGATAAGCTCATAAGCGCGATAAAAGATTTTAACAAGAACTCACCAGATGTGACTGCGTCTCATTTCTCACAAAATCTCGTTAATTCATTAGATTCTATAATTTCCTCCAAGCATGATTTGCAGAAAAATCAGGGTGTTATGGTTCAGTGTGTTAAAAATATTTATATAAGACATAATTACTTGGTTTTTGAAAATAATGAAATTAATAATATCTTACACATCAAAATGATCCTAAATAATTTTAGACAAAAGATTATTAATATAGATTATTACAATAAAAGTATTATATGGATTGATAAATTAAATTATTTTATAGATGATTATATTGATAATCAAAAAGAACAAATTAATGTATTAGCATTTGGAATAATAAAGAAATTCATAAAAACTTATAGCGCTGATTCAGGGCAAGATGAATTCTTTGGTATATTTAAAAATTTATTACAGAATAAAAATACTACTGAATTAGATTGGATCATCTGCGTCAAGTTTCTAGAGTTAAACATACCTTACTTATATGATGCAGAAACAATTAAACTGTATATACATATAATACTTAATTTTCAAAAAATGAACCCCAATAAATTTTATTATTTGGAAAATATATTTCATATCGTTTTAGACTATTATTTCAAGCTCACGCTGGATATGACTGCAGACTCTAAAGTAGAAGAAGTATTATTATCACTGTTTGATGAATTGAATTTACTACGGCAATATGTGAAAAATAAAATTGATTATGCGGAGTTATTATTTGAGTTTCTTCACGATTTAATTTTAAACGATGTACCGGGTGATAATTATAAGCATATTCAAGAAAATCTGCATCGAATACTTGTTGGGGTTTTGAAGATTGAAAGTGCAAACAACGCTAATTCTACGTTAAATGAATGTCTAATATGCTTGATTATGCAATGTGGTGTTGATACACCGCATAAGACAAAATTGGCATTAATACTATTAAAGTTGCTTAAGCAAGATGAGCCATTATTTGAAAGACTCATTCCATTATTAGACAAGCAACGACAATATTGCCAAGATCAAATGGAAATGGAAAATATATATAACAAGTTTGATGATGTAGATGACAATAATTTACGAGAAATTATTTTCACATATTACAAAACGAAATTCTCTCAACATGAATTATCAATATTGGATCGCTTAATAAATTCTAATTTATCATTCCATATTATTGATCAAATAATTAAGGAAGCACTAAGTTTTCACGGTATAGATGAGAATAGGATACTACTTACATTATATAAAAAAAATAAGCATTTAAACGCGGATAATCTTGAAAAGAAGAAGGATCTTGTAACGCATGTATTCTCTGGTCTTCTCAGTTTAGTTGAAAAAAACTATTTTAATCACCTGCTGGCGTATGTTAGGACATCAGATGAGCTAGAAGCTATTAGTACAGAATTACTTAACGTCCAGTCAAATGAATGGGAAATATATTTGTGGTGTAAGCTCACTCGGTGCATGCATAAAAAATTATTATCACAAATAGGATTGCGTAAACAAACATTGATAAAGCGTGTGAAGACCCTTAAGAATGTGGGGTCTGACGTAATTGAAAAATTGTTTCTATATTGTAACACTTTGTTTGATTATCAAGCCAATCAGAATCTTGCTGTGGAAAATATTTTGCATGATCTGGAGAACATCTCTGTATTACCGGTAGGTTCAAATCAAATTAAACTATTCGATTCAATAATAGATGACATGATGAATCTATTGTTCTTGTACAACGCTATCAAAAAAGTATTGGGAAAATATGAGGCAACGACTTCTATCGAAATTATAGAAATTATTTATAAACGATATATTTATCATACTGATAGTAAATATAATATGGAATCGGTTGTCCATTTGCTAACTTTAATTGGTAATAATGACCGTGCTCAGGAATCACTTAATATAATTAAAAATTCCTTGCCCGCCAATTGGATTAACTACCTTGCTTATAATCAATTGTCTCATACTGTTCTAATATTTTTGAATAATGGAAAAATTCAAGCTCAATGTATTGATGAAATACCACCTGATTTTTCTGCATTATTAGTCATTGTTAAAACTAATGCATCATTAATGCAAGTTTTTAATAAGAAATTAGAACAAGAAAATAAATTAATTAATCAGGAGAGTAAATTATCTATAGCTGATTTTAAGAGAATATTAATATATCTTAGTCAAGGTTTTGATGAGTCATCTATTCGCGATTTAGATGAGCTAGCGGTCGTGCAGTGGGAATTTTATTTAAAACGTCAGATGATGTTGAGTAAAGCTATCCAGAATGTTCCAGAACGATGGAAACAAGAATTCTCATCTAAGTTAAATAATTTGTTAGAAAACTGCGATTTATCTTTAGCCTTAACGTTTATTGATTCTATTATCTATAGAGTGAATCCTGATTATCAAAAAATTATTAATTCAATGCAGCATTTCTCCAAATATCCTGCATCATTTACTCAACAAAATATTAACTATTTATCTAATAATCCTGAGAGTGGGTGGCAAAGCTTTTTGAATAAAGCACAACAACCTGCTGAAAAAGAACTGACTTTAGATGAATTAGTTGACGCAATTACATTAGAACTCAAGCATACTGAAAATGACAATTCACCTGATATTCTCACAGCGGAAATATTGAAAAATCATGTTTTAAATATCAATCATTACTTTGATTGTAATGAGGCAGTGTGGTTGCGACCGTCTAAACCGATTAAAGCATTAGACATTAACGATATAAAACAATGGTTAAGTTACGTACAATCTAATAGAAATATTGATGCTAATTGGATACAAAAAAACAGTTATCAAGTTATTGCCGTGATTATGCGCGGAGTCGAAATTCATATGAAAAAGAAATTCAGAGTGCGAAATACGCAATTATTAGCACTTTGGCTGTATCTTAATGCTGCAAATAATCAACAAGGACGCTTAGGTCAAGTTGCGACCGGTGAAGGTAAAACGATTATTATTGCGATGTTTGTAATTATCCAAGCGTTATCTAACAAACAAATAAATGTAATCACGAGCTCATCTGTCTTAGCAAAGCGCGATGCTGAATTGAATAAAGAATTATTTGGTTTTTTTGGTATTAATGTTAGTAATAATTGTGACGAGGTCGCACAAACCAATATGGAAGAGCGTCAAAAACGTTACGTTGCACAAGTCGTATATGGTGATGTCGGGAGTTTTCAACGCGATATTTTATTAACTAAGTTTATGGGTCAAAATGTTTTAGGTAATCGTAGTGATGAAATAATTGTTGTCGATGAAGTAGATAGTATGCTGCTAGATAAAAATGATAGCACACTATATTTATCTCATGAAATGCCAGATCTTCGTCATTTGATGCATTTATATATTGTAATTTGGTGTGCTGTTCATGATCCAGCTATCGATACCTCTAACAATCCTATAGAGGAGGTATCTCAATATATCCGAAACATGATTTCCAATGGGGAAATACCGATTCCGAATTTTTTACATGATTTTGTTGAATATCGTATTTCAAGTTGGATTGAAATGGCATTTTTGGCTAAACAAATGCCGATTAATGAGCAGTATGTTGTGGCTCAAGATCAAAAAAGTAAAGATGGAAGTAAAATTGTTATCGTGGATAAAGATACAGGTGTTGAGCAAGTTAGTACCCAGTGGAGCAATGGTCTACATCAATTTATTCAGTTATTAAATACCAGGAAATTATCGTATGAAAGTCTAAAATCTGTGTATATGTCTAATTTGAGCTATTTTCAGAATTATAAAGGAAAAATTTATGGAATTACTGGAACTTTAGGTCTTTCCACAGAAAAAAAATTGTTAACGCAGATATATCAAGTTGACTTTTTTAACTTACCACGTTTTAAAAATTTATTATTTAAAGAAGAAAAAGGTATTGTTGTTACTGAAGAAAAGAAATGGTTAGAATTGATTGCAAATGATGTAAAAGAAAAAATATTAAAGAAACGTTCACTGCTCATAATCTCTGAGAATCCTAAAAATGCGCAATTAATTCAATCATATTTGAGCAAATCCCTTAATAGAAATGATATTGAACTCTATATTAGCTCATTTAAAGAATTTGCACTGATTGCTGAGCATAAGCAGTTACCACCAAACAAAATTATTGTTTCAACTAATTTGGCTGGTCGTGGAACCGACTTAATCATTAATGATGAATTGGCATCGCATGATGGTTTACAAGTTATCTTAACTTACATGCCGCCAAACATTCGTATTGAAGAACAAGCTTTTGGGCGAGCTGCACGTCAGGGACAAAAAGGGAGTGGGAAATATATTGTAAAAGATCCGATGATAACGGATCTCGCGGAATTGCGTGCACTTCGAGATAAGGAAGCTATGCAAAAAACTGAAGATTTTAGAACGCAAGGTTTACAGGCAGTTGAGATCGAACAAAAACTATTTGTTCAATTTGGTGAAACTCATAAAATGATTAAGGATGAACTCTCAAAACACTATAAATCTACAGCTGATCAGAAATTAATTGAGATCCAACTTCAAAGTCTAAAATGTCATTGGGCATTTTGGTTAGACACGATGGATGAAAAAATCAGAGCGGTAACAACTCTAGGTATCGATGTATTAATGACCGAATATGCCGAGTTTCATGATGAGATGCTGGAATTAGTAAGAAAAAATGATTTATTTAAACTCGTACAATTACCTCATGAACTGACAAAGTTAGCTAAATATTACGAAAAAGTTAATAAATTTGATGATGCTATTAGTTGTCTCGATAAGGTCATTATACAAGAACCCAAATATGCTGAGATTGCTTGCTTGCAAAAAGCCAAAATCCTTAGCAAAATTTCAAGTTCCTATCATTCTCGAGTGAAGATAAAGGAAGCATTAAAATCAGCAAAAATTTTAATTTGTGATCGAATTCAAGATTTGACTTTTTCATCAAGTGCATTAGATAAAGTTATTGAACTTTGCAAAGAGTCAGAGCATGGAAAACTTAAGAATGATTTTAAAATTCAAGTTAAAAATGAGATTGAATTATTTCGCATTCATTTATGTGCTATTGAAAACATACTGGGTACTGAATTTAGTGCAACTGTCTTTAATAATATCGCCTCTTTATCGGATCAGGATAAATCCGCGGATTTATTTAAAAATTTAATTTCAAATAGTAATGTGGTTAAGAATTTTAGATTAAGTAAAAAGCTTAAAATAGAAAAAACTGTGCATGGAAACGAACTCTATATAAAACATAATGATTGTTATCATAATATAATTCTACCACTTAGTTTAAGTTATTGTGGCCAATCTATTCTTAATAAAATCACCGATAAAATGTCAGATCAGAATCTTTTAATTTTACCGGATGATTTTAAAGATATAGTCGTGAGTCAGAGATCACTATGGGATTTGTTAATAAAAAATCGATTTTTACAGTTATCTCATGAATTCGGATATCTAATTAATATTGATCACAGAAAACTTTCAGAACTTGAGTTTGGATTTCAGGGAAAAATGCTTAATGACTCTATGATAAAAGAGATCTTGTCTAATAATGATCAGTTGATGTTTACTAAAGAATTATTTCCGATGTTAACTCCCACGCAATTTTCTTCTGTAAAAACTGTTTTATGTAAAGCGAATTTACTATCTTCCGTAAACAAAGGATGTTTATCGTTTTCTTATCGACATGATATCCAAAAATTAATATTACCGGATATTTTGCGTCCTTATGCTGATCTTCTGATTTCGCTTTTTAACGAGCAGATTAATGGCTTAAGTTCAGAGACAAAACGATGCACACTTACGCGTGATATCTACATTTCCGATCTATCGTTGCTAGAAGATAATGCACGGGCGCAGGATGTCCTGTGGAATAGTTTACTTGATCAAGGTGTCGTTAAATCCCACAGGATTAAATTTTCGTTACGTGAGACATCTAATAATTCAAATTTTGAAACAAGATTTTCAGTAATTAAATCGGAGGTGCAGGCTACACTTAAAAATTTATTCCCCGAAAATGACAAATTAATTCAGCCTGTCATGCAAATTATTGAGCAATGTATTGGAAAATTAAAATCCTTGAAAGAATTTAAAGTCGGTGAGAAGAATTTAAAAGAATTTTTTACCAAAGGTGAATATCCACCTGAAATGGAGAAATTTGCCAATTTATTATTTGATGACGTTTTTATTCTTGAACTTAAACCAAGCTACTGGAATTGGAGTGCATTTGCTGTTGGTTTATTAGGAATGGCTCAAATCGCAGCTGGTATTGCCTTAGAACTATGTACTTCTGGTCTTGGTGCTACGTTAGGCGCTATTTTAATTAGTGAGGGTGTAAGCGATATTATTTATGCTGTGCATTCCACTATTATGGGGAATTTTAGTTGGAAAGATTATGGCATTCATAAATCCATCAGTTTGTTGACATCCGTAGTGACGGTTATGACATTTGGTATTGGTGCTGGATTCAGCGTGGGTTTACAAACTGCTCGCGGCACTGCGCTGCAAGCTTTAAAATATACTGCTCAACGGGTTGGCGTGGAAGTAGTAAAAGCGGCCAGTATAAAAATTTCAGGTCTCGCGTTAGAAAAAATAAGTTCGCATTTGCCACAAGAAATCCATTTACGATTAGGCGATAAGATTAAATTATGCATAAATAATTCAGATAAAATCAAAGACAAAGCTCTATCTTTATCTAAGATAATGACCTCGTTGCTTTCAGCCATGCCGGACAAGCAAGAAGCGCAAAATTATATCGATCAGCAAGTATCGGAAATTTTGAGTGAGTCAGAGGGCAATCCTGTATATAAACAAATTGTGTCAACCATATTTTCTGTAACCGAACAAGTTCCTACCCAAATTTTATTAAGTGCGGGAACCACTAAAGCCTTTTTACTCGCCACTTTGGTGAGCTGCATTATAAATGGAGTTGAGCATTCTATCAAATTTCATCAACTAATTAATATTATTCCTAATGCTTTTTTGATGTTAGAGAAAAAACTGAAAATTAAATATGATGAAGAAATTAAGAAAAATTCGCATAAAAATATAGATAAAACGGCTTTGCATCAAGATTATGTTGAGAAAACTATCTCGAAGACGAAAGAACAACTTACCACATTAATGCTAAGTCGTATGACGAAAGAAATGCTCGTACCGAATTTAACTAAACACATCAACAATGCTATTAATAAACTCGGCAATCAGTTTCAAACCGAGACGCCTGCACAAATTATACGGAGAAAAAAAGCTCAGGAATTCAGAGCAGCCGCTTTAGAAAGTTATAACGCAGGACGACAAAGAAACCAATATGAGAATTCGGAATATGCTAGTCCTGAAATTGATAGCGAAAATATCGCAACGCCGACTACGGAAATATTACCTCCTGAAGAAGTGATATCCCAACCTGAATATGTAAGACCAAGACGTGTTAGGCCGGGCGCTAGAGAAAATATTCCGGTTAATGATGAAGAGATTGTAATTGTGGATTCTACTCATCCTGATAGCGATGAAATGCGATCAAGGGAAAATAGAAGGCTACGCCAAGCATCTCAAGATTGGAAGGGTAGAATTAATCCAATGCCAAGAGGGGAAGCTGGCGATGAAAGTAGGAGACGGCTTTATCGTGGAAGAAATCCTGAAGGAAGAGACCTGAGGTTAGTAAGAGATGCTAACTTATTTTCACGTTATGGTCGCGGTCGTGGTCGTATGCGTAATCGCGATCATGATGATCCTCGTCGAAGATATAGGAATACCCATCGATTCCCGGTGCGAAATGAATCTCAACAGATGTCTCAACTCTCGTTGAGACATCAACGTCGACAAGAAAGAATTAATGCATTAACGAGTACACGGCTTCGAATCGATCGTATTCAGAATGTGAGTAATGATGTTAAATTTACTCTATTGAATCATTCACTCATTATCTTGCGCGAATGTTTCGTTGCTGAGATAAAAAAATCCATTAAAAAAAATACGCAGAATGAAATTGCAAGAATAAAACAGCAATTCAATCGTCATGCGAAAAACTATGAAACGCAAGAGCGCTTAATTTTAGAAGAAAAGAAAAATTTAATTAAAAACTTTATCGCACTAGTTTTAGTGGATAAGAAGATTTCTGCTGAAATAACTAAAGCTGAATCACTTTTTAGTGCAGAAGGAATTATCAAAGAAGCAGAGTTTATTTGTAATGAATGTTTCCAACAAAGCCAACATGAGAGGAGATCGATATGCTTGATTAATTATCTCAATAAAAATTATTTAAAAGATCATAAAGATCATAGCGATGTAAGCGATCTTTTAAATGAAATTAAACGTCTTTTTAGAGAATATGATTTAAATAAAATGGAGAACACAGATATGTTAACTAAGAAAAAAGCTAGTAAAACTGACGATAAATTAGTGAAATATGAAGATAAGCCAACAGATATTGCAAATACATCGACTTCACCGAGTACTTTAACGAATGTTACGCAGATGACCGTGGGTGTTACGGGTGCAATTTCAACAACGATGCAAAGTATTAGTAATGTTTTAACTGAGAGAGAAAAAAGCAGACAAGAAATAATAAAAGCCAATACGGAAATTGCTAACAAAACTTTAGAAACTATAAATAATCTTGGGAAACAAGTACAAGGTTTGGTTAAAAGTCAAAGCGAAGTTATTCAAACCTCCACAGATAAATTCGTTAAACTGTGCGAGCGACTAAAAGAAGCGTCTCCGGAAGCGTTAGAGAAGATCAGAGCAGAGCGCATGGAAAAAGAGGTAACGCATTACAGAACCCAGGCGGATAAAGCTTATGGTCTTGTGGAAAAAAATCCAGATAATCCCAATTTTTTTAAGATGTGGGAAAAAACTTGTGCTGATGTTATAGCAAAAGAAGATAAAATAGATTTAGACCTTCGGGAAAAATGTAGTACTTATGTTAAAGCGGTCGATGCTTCAATGGTGCAGTTTAGTAATCTGATGCGTGAATTAAAGATCTCTGATAATAAGGTTATTGTGCAGGCCATGGAGCTTCAACAAAATATGGTAGAGGCGGCTAAGAAACTTTTAAATATTACACCTAAATCATCCGAACTCTCTATCCTACCAAGCGCAGGATCCACTCAAACGACGACGATAACCCCACTTCCAAACAAAACTCAGATTGCTAAACATGCTGCGCCTACCGTGGGCCCATTAGATGATACCCCAGCAAAAAATGAGAAACCTAAACAAATATTGCCAAAAGCACCAGCGCCTCCGATAAGTGTGAAAACTCCAGCTTTATTTAAAGCGAAGGCTAATTATGCTCCTCGCTCAGATGAGATTGAGGCAATTAAAGAGAGTTTTAATGATCGCGCACCCTTTCAATTTAAAAAAGGAGATAAATTCACAATATTTTTTAAAGATGGGCAAGCGGAATTGTGTGCTAATGAATGGATTAAGGCACGTAAAGGAGATTGTAAGTCAGGAGACAAAGGTGAAAAGGGAGTTATATCGACTAATTACCTATCCAAAATATAATTAACTAAAATAACTGTGGACTGCTGTTGAAGTCCACAGTTACTTTTAATGATATGAAAGTGGAATAGTTCGAATCTGATGTGACACCTTATGGAGTCGTCCGTTAAAAAACCTACTTTTAACCTAAAAAATGGATTCGTATTTGTAGGAATCTCAAAAATACTCTGCAAAAAATATAAAAAATAAATTCTTCAGCCATCGCGCTTAAAATAGATCTTATGATCACTCAAGAATTGTCGCAAAAAACTAGGCCGTAAATCCTTACCAGAAAATCTGCCTCGTATTTGCAAAGAATACGATTTAGCAGATGCAATGGATAATGGCGAAGCGATGATTGTATTAGACGAGCAAAGAGGGGCAATCTGGTTTTTTATGTAGTTTTGGAGAATTACAAGACAAAAACACTATGCTGTTTCAAACTAAGTTGCGCTGTCAAAAGAATATAAATAATATCAGAATAGGATCATCGGTTTATAAAGCAACGTGTGCGACAAAGTCAATGGTTTCAATCTTTTCTTACCGCAAAATGGGCGTTCGATGATTATGAAACCCTACGTAAGATCCGTAAGGACAAAATGGCTAAATTCATCAGATGCAGTAACAGTTACAATTATTTTAAATCAACTGTTTCAAAATCAGGTAGCATGAGCACAGTTGGGAAAGATCTCGAAATGACGATAAGGTTTCCTAATGAAAGGAGCATAATGTTTAGCTCAAACAAATAGGCCCTACTTAAAAGGGGGTTAGTCCACACGGGGCGAATATGTTTATAAAAAAATTTCTTGGTAGCACAAAAAACAGCGAAAAAACTGTTAAAGTTCGCAATTCTTGGTTACAAGAATCAAACACCATTCCGTCTCTAGTTACTCAGTCAGAAAAGTCAGCTCTAAACGAACTTACCATTTCTTCATCTTTACACAAGGATAATGATAATACTCAACTCTTACCGCTACAAAACCTACCTATCGAAATCTTAATTTCTGATATTGGGCGACATTTAAATATTAAGGATAAATGTCATTTAGCTCAATGTTCTAAATCATTGCATTCTTTCTTTCAACCTTTAATACGCAAAACTAAACTCCAGATTTTCCTACAACAAGTCGCATTTGGTCAGCAAGCTGAAGCAGAACAAATACTAAAAACTGAGCCAAATTTATTATTATTGCGTGGTACGGTTTTAGATTATTCCGGTCGTACGCTTTCAAACTGTACGGCCTTTCAAATTGCTTTAGGTGCTGATGACACTGATATGGGGGAAATGTTAGAGCTTTATTTTAATCTTTTACCGAATGGTAAAGAAGAAATAGAAATACAATTTAACCAACAATTTTCTGATACAAATAGCAAAAATGTAGAATGTGCTTATGACTTTACAACATTGGTTAATGTAATATCAAAAGAACAATTTCAAGGGGGACAAGTTAGTCCAGAAACAGAAATGGCATTAGAAGTATTTAGAACTCATTTTACACTGATGCCAATTAAGATAAAAAAAGGTAAGCATTTTGACATGCAAATTTTTATTAATGCTTTAGAAGCCTATGCCACTCATTTTGATCAATTTGAAAATGATCAAAGACGCTCATTATATTGCAGGCAAGTACTTGGTTATTTACAGCGACTCTTTCCAGTATGCTATGCGCAAGCTTTTTGCCAAGGGTTAATTACTATGACCAAAGGAAAAATTCCTCTAAAGCGGAGTACCAACTTGACTGAAGGCGCTCCCTATCCACCCTCTTTTTACTCAACGCACTTTCATTTTTCACAACGACAAGGTTTAGGCTTTTCTTATTTTATATTATTTGACCAATGGGAACGTGTTACAAGATGTGTTTGGATAATACGACATTTATGGGCTATTGCCCTTGTACGAATACTTACAAATTACGTGGAACAAAAACATCAGACTTGGCAAAACTTAAGAAATTCTTGGAAAATTAATCAAAATAACCGTACCTCAAAGTCGAAGCACTAAGATTTTAAATCCTGTTTATCGAGCATCTCAAAAATGAAAAAATTATGTCAGGAAAAACCAAATTGCGACAAATAAAATATTTGAATAACGACATGCAAACCGAAAAATAAAGCATGGGTGTTAACACCCAACGAATTGTTGCAAATCGCCTCTCACTAGCGCTACATTGCGTGATAATACGTTACTATGTCCACGGACATTGAGGAGCCGTTAATCCAAATTATTGTAGTTTTTGAAATAAAGCAAATCAATTCTGGATAGTTTGATTTAATTTTATCAAATTGCTAGCAAAAATATTATTTAAAATAAACAAAATAAAATAAAATTAAAATAAGCGAAAGAATCTATCTTGTGAACTTTACGTAAATCATTAATTTCTTTGTGCGGAATTTAAATTATTCTCATGCGCTGTCTTCGTGCATGAGCCATACATTATGAGAATTAAAGTATTATGTTTTTAGGTATTAATTGGGGAAAAGCTAGAAACTCCATTTATTGTCAGTCCAGAAAACGAGCAATACTGAGCTATAATTTAACTATTCCTCATTTTTTTAACAAGGATGTATCCAAAATAAAAATTAATTGGAGCATTAAAATGTATGACTTTAAAAAATTTTTTTTGATTGCAGCTGTAGGGTGTTTATTAGTAGCTAATGGCTCTATCGCAGCAGATGCACAATCACAAACAGTCCTGCCTAAAACATCCCATTTGGCAAAGCCTTTGCAGGGTGCTCGTTTAGCGCATGATACGGGTAATCCACATTGGCATGGTGGAAGAGACAATGTTTCATCGGGTGGTCGAATACGTAGTTACGAGTATTGTAGTCGAACTGTATTTGCACCTTGTATGAGATCATATCAAGCGCAAGGCGTTCCCTATGACGAGCGTTATCGAACTTGCAACCGCAGACATCATTTATGCACGTACGGACATTTGCAAAACTGCATTCGTGGCTCTACGTGTTGATATATTGATGCTCATGGCCTGGGGCGAATCGAACTGCCGACACAAGGATTTTTTGTTAAATAATAATTTGGAAAAATGGACTTTCATCAAATGGGTGCTCTGAAAAATCGCAATGGCCTATTACCCGCCAACAGTCTCCTGATGTCATGCGAGAAAACAGGATTTCCATACTTTCTCAGCATCTGAAAAGAATTTAGTGAAGGGGTCGGCCAAAGAGCAACCTGGAGAGATGTGCTAAAGTTACTATAATGCATCCAAAGCCTGATTAACAAGCGTTTTTAATAGGTACGAGGACTTCAAGGAGCTTTAAATGAAATCCCGCAAGCACGAGACTATGCTAAAAAAATGTTTTACAGGGATCGTAGGCCTAGATGAAATTACAGAAGGTGGCGTGCCTAAAAACCGTCCCACCCTAATTTGTGGTGGTCCTGGAAGTGGGAAAACACTGCTTTCTATGCAATTCCTCATTAACGGTGCCATGCTTTATCGAGAGCCTGGGTTATTTATAAGCTTTGAAGAGCAAGAAAGCGAATTGAAGACCAATGTGGCCTCGATGGGATTTGATTTGGGCTCACTGTTCAAACAAAAGTTAATAATACTAGACCATATAGAAGTAGAGAATACGTCCTTTGAGACTGGAGAGTATAATTTAGAGGGGATTTTTATCAGGATTGGTGATGCAATCCAACGATTTAAAATTAAGCGTATTGTCCTCGATACGATTGAAGTTTTATTCAGTCATTTATCAAATAACGCTTTGATACGTTCGGAATTACAGCGTCTATTTCGTTGGTTAAAGCAAAAAAAAGTTACCGCTTTAATTACTTGCGAGAAAGGTAAAGGATTTTTAAGTCGATATGGGTTAGAGGAGTATGTGGCAGATTGTGTTATTTTTCTAGACCATCGAATTGAAAATCAAAGATCGACGCGTCGTTTACGTATCATAAAATATCGCGGTTCTGCGCATGGTTCTAATGAATATCCATTCTTGGTTGATAAGGATGGAATATCGTTGGCTCCAATTACCTCTATTCGTCTTGATTATCAGGTGCCAAAAACCTTTATTTCAACGGGTATTCAACGTTTGGATCATATGTTGGGAGGTAAAGGATATTATAAAGGAAGCAGTGTATTAATTTCAGGTGCGTCGGGCGCAGGCAAATCGAGTTTTGCTGCCACTTTTGCCGACTCGGTTTGTAAAAAAGGAGGTAAAGCCCTGTATTTTGCTTTTGAAGAATCCTTATGGCAGATTGTTCGCAATATGGAATCATTGGGAATGAATTTGCAAAAATGGTTGCAAAAAAAGAAATTGAACGTGCAATGTATTCGACCTACGCATTATGGATTAGAAATGCATCTTAAAGTGATGATAGACGCGATCGAGAAATTTAAACCTGAAGTTGTGATCGTAGATCCTATGTCAAATTTAAAATGGATAGCATTACCGGTTGAAGTTAAAGATATGTTATCTCGTTTAATCGATCATCTTAAAAAACAACAGATTACTACTTTACTAACAAGCCTTATGACAGCGAATATGTCAGTAGAAACACAAGAGGCAGTATCATCTTTAATGGATACCTGGATAATTCTAAATTATATTGAAAATAAAGGTGAACGTAGTCGAGTAATTAATATATCTAAATCCAGAGGAATGGACCATTCGAATCAGGCTCGAGAAATAATTATTAGCGAGAGAGGCATAGATTTGGCTGATGTTTATACCGGTACAGGAGAAGTTTTGGCCGGAGCGGCACGTCAAGTGCAATTAATGAAAGAAAATATTGAATCATTAAAATTTGAAAATGAGTATAAAATTAAAAAATTAAATCTGGAATATCAGCACAAATTAATGAAGGGAAAAATTAATGACTTAAATATGGAGTCAGAAAGAATTATTGCTGAAATAAAAAGTATGGAAGAACAAAAAACTGAAATTGAGGAAGTTGAGAGCAAAGGTCAGATTTATAGAGGTCAAATGAAAATGAAGGACTTGAAAGATAAACTATTACAGGCAAAAGGCAATGAGAAAAAAAGCAAACGTGGTAAGTAAAAAAACCACTAAAAAATCTGTATCAGTAAAAAAAGTTTCAAGTAAAAGAACCAGAAAAAATAATGGAAGATTTATTTTACGCCTGTATATCGCTGGACAAACTCCGCGATGTATAGCCGCTTTGGCCAATTTGAAAAATTATTTTGACACAAATTTTCCTGGGGAATACACCATTAAAGTAATTGATTTATTAAAAAATCCTCAGTTAGCTAAGGATAACCAAATTTTAGCAATTCCTACCATAATTAAAAGCTTGCCGAAGCCAGTACGACGGGCTATTGGTGATTTTTCAGATATTGAACGTATGCTAGTGGGTTTGGACATACATCCAAAAAAGCTCTAAAAAGATATGGCTAAAAATAAAGAAAAAAATTTAGAGCAAGAAATTTTAAAGTTACGTCAACAATTAGCTGAGGCTGAAGATATTCTTAACGCCATTAAATTAGGTGAGGTAGATGCTTTTGTTATGCAGAATTTGGAAGGTCACGATAACATTCATACGTTAAAAGGTAGTGACTTTCCCTATCGAACCTTAGTTGAAACTATGAATGAAGGTGCACTGACTTTAGGACACGATGGAACTATTTTATATGCGAATAATCAATTTTCTAGCCTAGTTCAAGAGTCGATAGATAATATTATTGGCGACTCAATTTATAAGTATTTTAAGGACAAAGATAAATTGATTTTAGAAGGCATTGTAGAGCAAAATCATCCGCATGGTGTGCAAGTAAAATTGAATTTAGTGACCGCAGAGAAGACACTAAAACAAGTTTTGTTCTCTCTTCGCAGTCTCACACAGGAAGACAGCAGATGGCTTTCGCTAATTGTGACCGATTTAACTGATATTAATGCGATCGAGAATAAAATTCAGTATTTAGCTACGCACGATCAATTAACGAAACTACCCAATCAAATTAGTTTAATGCATTCTATTGCCGATGATCTTGATTCCTCGATGCGCCTGAACCAAATAGCGGCGCTTTTATATTTGGATATTGACGATTTTAATGATATTAATGTTGCATTTGGGAGAGAGGTTGGTGATACCATTTTGCGAATGGTTGCAGAGCGTTTAGTCGGAAAATTTACCCAGCGTGAGATTTTGATTGGTAGAATAGGCGGAGAAGAATTTATTGTATTTATTTCGGAGATAAAAGATCCGTTAGTGATCACTCTCATTACGCAAAATATTCTAAAAATGTTTGAAAGACCCTACATTTTTGGCGACTATAATATTCAGGTGTCCATCACTATTGGTATAGCCTTATATCCCGAAAATGGTGGAAATGTAGAAGAATTAATTAAAGCGGCTAACTATGCAATGCAATGGTCTAAAAGGGCTAAAAGGGCTAAAAGGAAGGTGTCCGGCAGCTTTAAATATTGCACTGAAAAATTAATCCAGATTCAAAACAAACGTCGATTGCTAGAAAATGAATTGAAGCGTGCTTTGCTATACAATGAGTTTTGCTTGTATTATCAGCCAAAAGTGGATTTAAAAGATGGAAGCTTGATTGGTTTAGAAGCATTGATTAGATGGGAACGCACGGATAAAACAGTTGTATCACCCAATAAATTTATTCCTATTGCGGAAAAAACAGGTTTAATTAATCCCTTGGGGGAATGGGTGTTAGAGGAAGCTTGTCGAAATTATTGGAAATGGTTTGCCGATGGAATCACGATCCCTAAAATTGCGGTCAATCTGTCTGTGGTCCAATTACGCCAAGTGGATATATTAGATCGAATCGAAAATATTTTTCGAGCGGCGAAGATAAGTGCAAAAAATTTTGAACTTGAGTTAACAGAAAATATGTTAATTGGTAATTTACCCAATATTACTAAAGCATTAGCGGGTTTTAAAAAAATGGGTTTGGAGTTAGCTATTGATGATTTTGGAATGGGGTATTCATCGTTTGGTTATTTGAAACGACTCAAAATTGATAGACTCAAAATAGATAAATTTTTAATTGCAAGTATTGGAAAAGACCAAAATTGGGAGGCAATTATAATAGCGATCATCGCTTTGGGTCATAGCTTAGGTCTACGCGTTATTGCCGAGGGGGTGGAGTCAAAAGGGCAGCTCGATTTTTTACGTCATCATGGTTGTGATGAGATCCAGGGATTTTTTATCAGTAAGCCTATGAACAAAGAAAAAACGTTAATATTTATAAAAAATTATAAAAATTCTATTTGGTAAATCCCCTAACTTACTTAATTAAGCTACTACTACTTGATTTCTTCCTAATAATTTAGCCTGATAAAGGGCTTCATCGGCCAAAGCTATAAGTGTTTTTCCGTCTTTTCGGTGAGTCGGGTAATTAGCAACACCCAGAGAAACATAAATCCGTGGTAAAGCTTTCTTTTGGTAAAAAACTTTCAAGTTATTGACTTCTTGGCGTATTAGTTCTGCTTTTTTTAAAGCGTCTACTTGAGAAAGGTTGGGTAAAATTAATAAAAATTCCTCTCCGCCAAAGCGGTAGGCATAATCATAAGTACGTATATGTGTTTTGAGAAATTTAGCAAAACCTATCAAGATTTCGTCGCCTGCGGGATGGCCATATTTATCGTTAAAAACTTTAAAGTGATCAATATCTAAAAGAATAATAGAAAGACTGCTTGCATTCCGTTCTGCTCGAACAAGCTCAACTGCCAGAGAGGATAATAAAGAGCGTCGATTGAGTAAGGTAGTAAGCGTATCATGCGTTGCTTGTTCTTGTAATAAATGTTGAAGTTGTCGATTAGCTATAACAGAGCGAATGTATTCAGCGGCTTTTATCTCCATCGTATCCCAAGGGAGCGCTTGATCACGAAGGGTCTCAACCCATTTTTCAAATGAATGTCGTGGGGAGTAGTTTGCGCTATCTCCAGTTAGTACTTTGCATGGATTTCCGGCCCAGATCAGAGTTTGAATGAATTCCTCTCTAAAAATGAGAAAATAATTTTTATCTTCGGGTGTGATGGGCACTGCAAGAATACCACAGACCATTTTTTTGTATTCATTACTTTCTGGGAAGAACTTGAATAAGGAATGGGTTGCGAAAGTTTTTCCACGATAAGTAGTGTAGAGCCAATTAATCAAATGATTAATTTGATCATCATCGGGTGTCTTACCTATTTTCATTAAGTTGTTTTGCCATAAAAGCGCTACACCTTGCGCTGATAACATTTTTAAAAGATCGGCTGACGAATCTTTAAATGATTCCTCAATTGAATTGTGTTTAATGATGTAATCCGCGATGATATTTTTTTGGGGAATGATCTTGCCTCTTTTTATTAAAGTCTGATTGTACTCAAGAGCTGCTAAGCGTCGCGCAAGCGTGCTGGAAAATATTGTTAACACTATCCGATGGAGGGGGGACAAATACTTTGGGATTTTATGTTGACAAGAGATGAGTCCCCACAGTTTCTCGTTATAAACGATAGCGACAGAAAGGGCGGCTGCCCCTCCCATATTATGGATATATTGCAAATGCACAGGAGCTACTGATCTTAGCAGGGAATAGCTCAAATCAATTTTTTTCTGAATAAGCGGTTTAACCGGAATTAAATTAACAGAGTTATATTGAATGGTGGGTATATAGCGTAGAGCCTGTTGGAGATACATCTGTCTAACATAGTTTGGCACATCGGAGGCTGGAAATCGTAGACCCAAAAAAGATTCCATTTTGTTTTTAATTGCTTCACCCAATACGATACCATTATTTTTTTTCTCAAATCGATAGATGATGACTCGATCATAATCAGTCAAATTTTGAATTTCTTTACAAATATGATGCGATAAAGCTTCTACATCATCAGAACGTGATAAAAAAGACATATCTGAAAATTTTTGGATTAATTCAAACATTTCATCGTTGGATTCATTTCCTTGATTTAATTCAATTTCAACTACGAAGTAGTCATCAATTTGATGTGTATATGTCCATATTTTAATTATTTTGTTTTGGGTGTGCCATTGAGCAGATTTATATTTTTTCTGATTTTGTTCGATCCGTGCAAAAATATCATCCTCTGGAATCTTTAAAAAATGCGCAAGGGAATGGCTTAATAATTCACGGGGTGAGGTATGTAATAAATCATCTATATTTGCGCTATAGTACGATATGCTCAGGTCATATTTATCCAATATGAGCATGACCCCGTGCGGCTGTATCTCTGAAAAAATATCTAAGCTAATTTTATCGCAGATCGCTGTTGCATCTGACAAACTGTGATTCATGTGATTATCCATTTCAATGAGATCCCAACCACTGATTTAGTAAATTAAATGTAGCGATTGCTGTTGTGATAGCATCAGTTTTTACCGAACTATTTTCATCAATCATATCAAGAGTATCGCAAAAAGTTTGCCATTTCCATCGGGTTTCTTTGCCATATCCATGAAAATAACGAATGCCCACCTCTGGAGTGAGTGAAAGATTATCCTGAATAAAACGAGTTATTATCTGGCCGCCTAATGTCGACCCCTCGATGACATATAAATAGCCTAATACGTTCCCTCGATTTAACAATTCCGGTAAATTTTGACAAACCGGAATCTGACTTACTTCTTTTGAGGTGAGACCTAGCGTGATGAGATCATTATAAAGTAGGGGAGTCTTATTGCGGGTTGAAATAATCCTACCAGATTCTGGTTGGCGAGTGATTATTGCTTCACATGGCGCGATGAAGCCATAAAATTTCTTCAGTAATAGAATATACTCACTTAACTGGATTTGCTTGGACGTTAATTTTTTAATTAATGGATTTTTTTCAATTTTCCTGTGTAGTGAATGAGTCGCTAATTTAAGGCTAGAATGAATTGTCATTTATCCCTCAAGAGAATTCCAGTTCGAACGTTTCATGCTCAAGAACCACAAGCAATATCAGAATGATCCGATTTGAGATGAACATGAGTCACTATCAATTCTAAATCACTTTTAGCGCTGACTGCATGTAGAACATTGGGCTTAAGGTCGAACACATCACCCTGTGCAATTGGTTTAGGATTATTATTAATAAAAAAAATACCTTCACCTTTAACTACAACAACCACTAAATCGGTATTAGTAGAATGTTCAGGTATTGATTTGCCTTTGGGTAAGGTTAATCGAATTACTTTTAATCCATCGCGATTTATCAATAACTTTTTAGGTTTTTCTATGTTCATTGAATGAGTCTCACAGAATTAATTATATACTAATATTGCATTGTAAAAGATCCATTGGCTCAGGTCTTTAACTATCAGTTTTGATATGAAATTAAATAACGTACAATTAAAGACCTGCGTTGAGCATTAAGCGGAAAGTCTAAAAAGAACTTCCGCCTGTTTATGCCTTATTATGAGTCGTGCAGCAACGTGGCAATCCCAGTTAATTAAAATAAATTTTTATCAGTATCGCTAATAATGGAGCCTACATCTCGAGTCTTCAAGTAAGCGATACTGGATTGCCGTGCAACTTCGTTGCTCGCAATGATGGGGCAATTTAAAACAAAATAAAATCCTTGATTAAGTGAGTGCCACTGAAGTGGGAAAGACCCAATTAATTCAAAGGCGAGCTTACGGCTTCCGTAATTTTGAAAATTACAGATTGCGAGTTAAAGTATTATGTTCTTAGGTGAGTGCCCCCGGAAATGGGAAAGACCCAGTTTCTTTAAGACATTGAATCCACTGGTGGCCAGAGGCAGAATCGAACTGCCGACACAAGGATTTTCAGTCCTCTGCTCTACCGACTGAGCTATCTGGCCAGAGGGGTAAATTAAACCTTCTATCGCTTTTACAGTCAAGCAGTTATTATCATTTTGGTGGGGTAAAACCGGAAGGGGTGGCACTACCTTCGCCAAATAAAAACTTTTCCATTTCTTGCTGCAGATATGCGCGCACTTTCTGCTCAAAAAGATTAAGTCTGTATTCATTGATGAGCATAGTCTGTTGCGCGAGCCATGCGTCCCACGCTTCTTTTGAAATATGTTCGTAAATTTTACGACCTAATGCGCCGGGGTAGGGTGGGGTTGCTAGCCCTTCGGCTTCTTTTTTTAATTTTTCACAGAAAACCGTTCTTGTCATAACACACCTTAAATTAACTGTAAAATCTTCGCAATCGGGGAGGGTATTCCGCCGGGAAGTTTTTCTTTGTTGTTATACCAAATTAGTGAATCAGAATCCATGACGTGATTTTTGGAGGTTCTAACGCTTAATTTAACGGGTTTTATCATTAATTCAAAATGCGTGAAGATATGATTTATGACCGGTAAATCTGTGTGCTTTGTCACTTCACAAAAAAAACGTTGCTTGCAGATATTTTTTATTTGTTGTTGTTCGTTGCATTCAGGAAAACTCCATAATCCGCCCCAAATTCCAACATGGGGTCGTTTTTCCAATAAAATATTTCCCTTTTGATCTTGTAAGATTAAAACAAATATTTCTTTTTGTGGACGCTTGCTCGATGTTTTTTTAATGGGATATTGAGTTTCTTGTCCCGCTTGATGCGCTTGACAAAAATGTTCAAGCGGACAACTCGTACATTTAGGAGCGCTGCGGGTGCAGATTAAGGCGCCTAAATCCATGAGTGCTTGATTGTAATCACGGCAGCGGTTTTTAGGCGTTAAATTGTCGGCTAGGTACCATAATTTATCGAGCGCGGACTTTTTAGTGAGGTTCTCATTAAAAGCGTAAAAGCGCGTTAATACGCGTTTTACGTTGCCATCTAAAATGGTCGCCTGCTGATTCATCGCGAGTGAAAGAATCGCACCTGCTGTTGAGTGCCCAATGCCGGGTAATTTTTCAATTTCTGTGATGGATTGCGGAAAGCGACCTTTATGCTCTTCTAAAATAATTTGTGCACTACGATGTAAATTTCGCGCGCGGGCATAGTATCCTAAGCCCGACCAATGGTGTAGCACGTCATCGAGTGGGGCCTTGCTTAAGCTTTTTAAATTCGGAAATCGCTGCATAAATTTAAGATAATACGGAATAACCGTATTTACTTGGGTTTGTTGCAGCATAATTTCGGAAACCCAAACACGATAAGCGGTTTGATTTTTTTGCCATGGCAGATCGTGCCGGCCAGAATGATCATACCATTGCAAAATTAATTCTGAAAAAGACTGCGACGCCATAAGATTTTAATGTAATAAACTTTTTATCTCGATACCGATTTTCTTTTTAACTTTTTCTAAATAAGGCTGCAATTGGGTGCTAATCACTTTTCTAGCAATGGCATCAAAATTGGGTTGAATAACTGGATCGGAGCATGTTCCGGTCACGATTAAAGGCAACGCAAATGAATTATGGTCACTCGAATTTGCATTTTGATATTGTGCTTCGAGCTCAGAATGAATACTTTGATTGGATAAATCAATGCGACCATTTCCATTTACTAAAATATGATTGCTTACCAATTTAAGATCTTTATTTTGTAAAACACCTCTATTAATCGTAAAACTACCCGCTAAACTCGTAAATGGCGTTTGGCTGGGACCTGCAGGTTTAGCCGGTGCAGGTTTATTGGCGAGAAATGATAGCGCCTGGTCGAGAAAATATTCGATATTGGTGCCTTCAACAGCGCCATTTTGCAAATTAAACTGTCCCGTTCCTTGTAAATTCTCAAGCAGTTGCTGCAGATTTTCTCCTTTATCCCTCAAATTAGCGGTGAAATTAAATTTTCCGTGAATAAAATCTTTATTCCATACATTGCGTAACAATGCTTGCATTTGAGCATCATTAGATTTGATATCTAATTGGATGGTGGGTTTTTTAAATATTTTATTTATGCTCAGTGTAGTAAACATTTTTAAATTCGCGAGATCGATTTCGCCTTGATTTAACTGGATGGATTGGTTTGTATTATCATAAATAACTTTGCCGGTGAGTTTTACGGCCATTGGAGGCAATTTTGGACGCACCAACGTGCTATTGATGGTTAATTCCGGTAATACCATTTCCAAAGTCATGGGGTTTAAACGGGCAAGCGTGGTGATCGTAGTTTTAATCACGTTAGGTGAATTATCTTGCTTAACGTTAAAAGATAATTGGAGTGGGAAATTTTTATTAAAATCGAATTCACTCATTCTCAAATTAATCGCATTAAAATTCCACGTTTTTTTAGCCTGTTGGATACGAATATTCGCATTATTAATCTGCAAATCATGAATATTTAAAGCGCGTAATGGAATTAGGTTGATATGTAAAATAGATTGGTAATTGGCAGCATTGGACACGCTATATAATTTTTTATAGCCATGGAAATTAGATTCACCTTGTGCACTTTCAGAGAAATTAACGGTGATATTATTTAAATCTAGTTCTTTGACTTCTACTTTTCCGGTTAGTAGCGGTAAAGCGCGTACGCGTAATTGTAGTTCCCCAATATCTGCTAAATCACCGGTGAATTCTGCGGTATTGCTAATTTTTACTTGAGAAATATGCAATCCCAGCCATGGAAAAAACGACCAACTGATTGGACCACTGATGACGACGTGTCGATGCGTTTTATCAAATGCAAGTTGTTCTATTTGCGTTTTATAATTATTTGGGTCGATAACTTTGGTGAGGAGCAAAGTCGTTACAAACATCAGCACAATGATGGCTAAAAAAATATAACCCATTATTTTCAGTAATTTTCGCATAATATTTCCTTATTTAGCGGGTGATGGGAATCGAACCCACGCTGAAAGCTTGGGAAGCTTTCGTTCTACCATTAAACTACACCCGCCCATTTTATATAACCATTCCATTTCAAATTGCGATTTTGCATTTTGAAATGACCGAACCTGGAATCAAAACAGGATATACCGCGAGCATCCTTAATTTTAAGCTCGCATCTTAAGTGCGAGCGGTATAGTCGGATCATATTTTCTTTGCAGAAGACCTAGGCTTTTTGCAAAGATATGATAGAGTGGCACCTATCCTAACGAATCTATTTTTAATTAGCTAGTATGCAAAATCATAAGCGTCATATTCGTAGTTTTATGCTTCGCCAAGGTCGCGTTTCCGAACGTCAGGAACTGGGATTACAACGGTATTGGCTGCAATACGGTTTAACCACACAATCTGGACGATTGGATTACGCTGCGATTTTTAAGCGTCAGGCAGACATCGTGTTGGAGATTGGTTTTGGTATGGGGCATTCGTTGGTAGCATGCGCTAAAAACAATCCTAACGTGGATTATATCGGCGTTGAAGTACATCGTCCTGGAGTAGGGGCGTTGCTCGCAGAGATGGGTGAGCAGGGTGTAAACAATATTCGAGTTTTTCAAGAAGACGTGAAAGATGTACTCATGCAAAGTATTCCCGATAACTTTTTAAGCGGAATCCAAATATTTTTTCCGGATCCCTGGCCAAAGCGTAGGCATCACAAACGACGCTTAATTCAAGCCGAATTTGTGGATTTATTGTGGCACAAGCTCAAAACCGGTGCCTTTGTTCATATGGCCACAGACTGGGAAGATTATGCTCACCATATGATGCAAGTTTTTACTCAATATTCGGGCTTCAATAATCTCGTCGGCAGTGGCAATTATCTCACTGAAGATCACGTCTTACGTTTGCACACCAAATTTGAACTGCGGGGGAAACGTTTGGGTCATGGCGTGTGGGATATGATGTTTATTAAAATCACTTAATCCTGTTAGTATAAATAATAACATTTGTTATTCTGTCTCAGAAGTCTATAGTTTATATGAAGATCTATGGAAGGATTTGCGTATGAGCAATGGCTCGATTGAAGACCAAGAACATACAGGCGTAAAAACTTCGCGCTTTCGAAGTTGGATTGATAAATACATTCCATTAAGTGATTTTGCGCTCCCAGTTAGAGCATGGGATTCGAATCAGCATATTATTGCCAGCATTGTCATTGCGAGTTTATTCATTAATGCATTAGCGCTTGTTTTTCCCCTCGTGCTTTTGCAAATGTATGATCGGATCATTCCCAATCAATCAGTTTCAACATTATTTTGGTTGGTTTTTTTAGTTTTATTAACGGTAATTCTTTCCGGTATTTTACGCGTTATGCGGTCTTATGTGGGTGCATGGGCGGATGCGAAATTTGAGCACATTATCGGAACCGAAGCATTCGAGCAAATTTTAAAATCAGATTTATCCGTTTATGAAAAAGAAGGTTCAGGCCGTCAATTAAAACGAATGAATTCCCTCAATATGCTGCGCGACTTTTATTCGGGGCAAGCATTGGTAATTTTAATTGATATCCCGTTTATTCTTATTTTTTTATTGTTAATTGTTTATATCGGTGGCGCATTAGTCATAGTTCCCATTTTAATGATCGTGTTTGCGCTGTGGTCGACTTTACATAATACGGAAAAATTACAAACCATTTTAAAAGAGAGACAAGATCACGATGATCGCCGTCTCAATTTTATTGTAGAAATGATTACGCGCATTCACACTATTAAATCCAATACCATGGAAGCGCAAATGCAGCGTCGATATGAACGTTTGCAAAAAGCTTCGTCATTATTTGATTACCAAACAGCATTACGCGGTTCATATTTATTAACCGATGGTTTTACTTTATCGCAATTAACCATTGTTTTAGTCGCGGCCTACGGTAGCATTATGGTTTTTAATGGTCACATCACATTGGGTGCATTAGCAGCTTGTACGCTATTAGCGGGACGTTGTTTACAACCCATTAATTCCTTAATTTCAGTATGGAGTCGATTACAATCGATTAAAGTAGCGCGAGAGGAACTTAATAAAGTATTTGAGATGCCCATTGAGACAGGAGGCAATCTCGTTAAAAAAATTAAAGGCGAAATCGAATTCGAAAATGTGAGTTTTAGTTATGGCGAAAATAATTCATTGTTGATTAAAAATTTTAATCTCAAAATTCACCCGAAAGAAGCTGTCTGTATTTCTGGTGAAGGATTAAGTGGTAAAAGCACATTAATGTGGATGATTCTAGGTTTCATCAAGCCGACAAAAGGTCGAGTGCTCATCGACGGAGAGCCCGTCAGTGAATATGATTTGACGAGTTTACGCACGCAAATTGGTTATATGCCGCATAATGGCGTGCTATTTCAAGGCACCATTTTAGAAAATTTGACGATGTTTGACGACAAGCTTGAAAATGAGGCTATACAAGCTGCTGAAGCGGTGGGATTGAGCGCGATCGTTGAACATTTGCCGGATGGTTATGATACTTATGTCGGTAATCAAGCCGCGCAAGCCATTGCGCGCGGAGTAGCACAACGAATTATTATTGCGCGCGCATTAATTCATAATCCGCAAATTATTTTATTTGATGAAGCGAATATTTCGTTAGATATGGATGGCGATAAAAAAATTCGAGAATTATTAGAAAAATTAAGCCAGGATCGTACGATATTAATGATTTCACATCGGCCATCGATAATAAAAATTGCTAAGAAGCATTATCTTTTACAAGCTGGAAGTTTGAGGTTGTTGGATGAACCAAAATAATTTTCTTTTTTCCAACGAAGAGACAACACCTTTTGAGAATTGTCTGTTACCGCTATTGCATGCATTAAAATGGCGTGGGAACGAACGTAGTTTAAAAGAAGCGATGCCCCATTTTTCTAAAGTTACTTCAGTAGGTGCTTTTAGTGACGTGCTGGAACATTTAAATTTTGAAGTTGGCGCACTGTCGATTGATATTAAAAAATTAGATAAAAGATTACTACCGAGTTTACTAGTGACAGCTGATAAAGAAGTTCTAGTATTGTTGTCAATGGAAAACGATAAATTACGAGTTTTTGACGGCATCACAAATAAAGAAATTACGCTTGATTTAGAGCAAGTAGCGGGGATTTTTAATAAAGCAACTTTATATGTTTTTAAACGTAAAGATTCTGCGAAAAAAATTAAAATTGGTTGGATGCGTGAAACTTTTCGTGCCAATAAAGGTTTAATTGTTAACTCAATTATTTTAAGTTTCTTTTTAAATATTCTAGTATTAGGGACCCCTTTATTTGTCATGGTGGTGTATGATCGAGTCATTGCTGCTGCTTCTTATTCATTACTCAATGAATTTGGCATAGGTATGCTCATTGCGTTAGTGGGGATCTTTATGGTTTATCGAACGCGAGCGGAACACTTAGCATTAATCGGTGCGCGCACGGATAAAGCCTTGGGAGATCGCATTGTTAGTCAATTATTGTATTTAGCTCCCATGTATACTGAAACGGCGACTCCGGGATCACAAGTAGCGCGAATTAAAGATTTTGATCGTGTACGGGAATTCATTTCCGGTCCTTTTTTAACGACTTTTTTTGAATTACCTTTTATTATTGTGGCGCTGATTTTAATTGCGATATTAGGCGGTATTTTAGTTGTCATTCCCATTATTTTAATTTTGATTTATATCACTCTTACTTTTTTAATGATCCCTCGAATTCGAAGAACGGTAAGAGAACTCGCGCAAAATTCGACTGCGTTACAAGAATTTTTGTTGGAAAGCTTGGAGAATATCCGAGTGATTAAATATTCAGGAGCAGTGAAACGTTGGAGTGAAATTTATCGGCAGTTATCAGCTAAAAGTAATATGGTGAGTGTTCGAATCGGTCTTTATAATGCGATTGATGGTGCTGTCTCAGAAGGTTTAATGATTGCAGCAGGAATTTTTATTGTGGCTGCGGGTGCTATAAAAGCGATGGATGGATCACTGTCTATCGGTGCTCTTCTAGCCTTAATGATTTTAATTTGGAGGGTATTAGCTCCGATTCGCTCGATATTTAATGTATTACCGCGAATAATTCAAATCCTAGATAGCGCACGACAAATTGGCCGTTTAATGGAGTTGAAACCAGAGACTGAACAAGCGCAACGCTCAGTGCGCGGAAAAATTAATTTTAACGGTGATATTAATTTCCAGCGCGTTAGTATTCGTTACCCTGCGGCCTACACACCCAGTTTATTAGGTGTCAGTTTTCATTTACCGCCAGGCACCTCCGGAGCGATTGTAGGTCGTAACGGATCGGGTAAATCGACCATTTTAAAAGTGTTAATGGGGTTGTATCAACCACAAGCGGGCGCTGTTTTAATTGATAACCGCGACATTCGGCAACTCAATCCGATTGATCTACGAAATAGTATTGGTTATTTGCCGCAAACACCTGAGCTATTTTATGGAACGATCGCTGCGAATTTACGTTTAGGTGATCCCACTGCCACAGATGAGGATTTACAGCGTGCGGCTGATAATGCGGGTATTTTAGAAGAAATTTTACAACTGCCTGATCAGTTTAATTCATTATTAACAGATCAAAGCACGCAACAAATGGCCAGTAGTTTTCGTCAGAGTTTATGTTTAGCCAGAGCGTATTTACGTTCATCAACTATACTTTTATTAGATGAACCAGCGAATACGTTAGATCAAAAAGCAGATCAAAAATTTATGAAATATATTTCGTCACTGAGAAATAAAGTGACTATAGTGATGGTAACGCATCGTCCCTCACATTTGAAATTAGTGGATACCATTATTTTTATGGATCAAGGTCAAGTGGTTGTACAAGGACCTTCTGCAGATATTTTACCTAAAATTCCTTTTGACTACTTATGAGTAAAGCGATGAACCAGAAGCCAACGCAACACTATAAGCAATTAAAGCACATTTCTGATGCGACTCTGTTGGAAGAAGCTAGTCATGTCAGAATGATTTTTCGAGGAATTATCGCTATGGCAGTGATTTTGCTGGCCATGATAGTTTGGTCAGCATTTATTACGGTACAGGAAAAATCGACGACTTATGGTCAGTTAATTCCTAAAGGTGAAGTTCAAGTCGTGCAACACTTAGAAGGCGGAATTGTCACCAAGGTTTATGTAAATGAAGGTGACTCGGTTAAACAGGGACAATTATTAGTGCAGTTGGATGTTACACAAGATACCGCGCAATTAGAAGAATTACGTAGTCAGGAAGTTGCTTTTCTATTGGAATCTTTGCGTTTAAATGCTTTTCTAAACAATAAACCCGCTAATATTGCTGAATGGAATCAAAAAATTCTGGATTCTAAATATAATCCTATTAAATCTAAAGATCAAATTGCTATTTTATTGCAAAACCAAAAAAACTTGTTAGAAAGTCAATATGCCAATATTCGACACCAACAAGATATACAGAAAAATACAGCCGCTTTGCGCAGAGAAAAATTAAAAGAGTTAATCGAACAAAGAAAAATTGTTTATGAAAATTTGCAGTTATTAAACCAAGAATTTGCCATGTACGCAAAATTGCGTACGAGTCAATACGTATCACATAAAGATTATTTAACGGTTTTACGTGCGGTCAATCAGGCAAAAGGCGATGTTTCAAAACTTGATTCTGAGATTGAACAAACCAAGGAAGCTATAGAAGAGGCGGAAAATAAATTAAAAACTTTAATTGAAACTGCACGCAAAGAGGCGTTAGAACAATTAGCGAAAGCAGAGGGAAGTTTACTGGAAGTACGCCATAAAATAGAAAGATTAGAAGACCAATTAAAACGAACGAGTATAATTGCTCCGGTTGCAGGTATTGTAAAAGGCATCATGGCGTATGCCGGTAATGTTATTAAACCGGGTGGCACTTTAATGGAAATTGTTCCGCAATCGGGACAATTGCAAGTTGAAAGTAAAATTCTCCCGCAGGAAGTTGGATATGTTAAAGTTGGAGATAAAGTCAATGTGAAAGTTTTAACATACGACTACGCGCGTTACGGAAGTATTAAAGGTACATTGAAAAATATTTCAGCTTCAACTTTTATGGATCAAGATAATAAACCTTTCTATAAAGCAATAATCGAATTAGATAAACAATATCTCGGCGCAGATAAAAATGCACGTCCTTTAAAAGCAGGTATGACGGTTCAAGCCGATATATTAACGGGTGAAAAGAGCCTGTTAGAATATTTATTGAAACCTATTCAACGGTCAGTGTCGGATGCATTCCATGAGCGTTAATTAATCTTTCTTAGAAATTGATTATTGATTTATTTTGGTGCGAACCTACCCCCAACATCGGATGATTGCTGACATTTTTTTATTGTAATTGATAATGTTAGCTTTACTTCTGATATTTCCTTCACTACAATCGTCAGAAAATATTGGGATTTTTTTTCACAACTATTGGTAGGAAACCATGACCACAAGTTCTTCTGTTTTAATCGCAGTTGTCTGTATACTCGCGATCGTTTTGATCACTCTTACTGTTGTATTGGTTAAAAATCGAAAAGCACAAGTCGAAGATGACGTAGAATACGTAAATAATCAAATCTACGTAGGTAATTTACCTTATCGTGTGAATGAAGATGATTTACGAAATTATTTTTCGCGTTACGGTGCTATTCAATCTGTACGTGTTATTCGTAATTTTAAAACGGGTCGATCACGTGGCTATGCTTTTATAAATTTTGCTGATTCGAATGAGGCAAACTCAGCTTTAATCGTACACGGTAAAGATATGCAAGGGCGATCGATGGTGGTTCGTATCGCTAAACCTCGCCAAGATCAAGCTTAGACCCAATCGTTGATCCGGGAACTTTTCCTGGATCAACGACCCAGGCTACTCTACAATTCAGCTATATTAATGAAATCGTGATATATAAAAACTACAAAAGAGTTTGCTTGGATGTATGCTTTAACGGTAACCAATCTCTGCAAATCCTATCCTAATAAACTACAGGCTTTACGCGATGTGTCCTTTAACGTTGTGGATGGGGATTTTTTTGCTTTGCTGGGTCCCAATGGAGCAGGTAAATCTACTTTGATTGGAATTTTATCCTCGTTGTTGGATAAAACGAGTGGTAAAGTCAGTATTTTGGGTTATGACATTGATCAAGATTTTAGAGCCGCTAAGAATTTAATGGGTTTTGTCCCGCAAGAATTTAATTTCAACGTTTTTCATAATCCTGAACATGTTTTATATAATCAAGCCGGTTATTACGGAATTTCTAATCGCGAAGTCAAACCGCGCATCGAATATTATCTCAAACAATTAGGCTTATGGGATAAACGTCGCGCGATGATTCGTACACTTTCTGGTGGTATGCGTCGTCGTTTGATGATCGCGCGAGCACTCATTCACGATCCTAAAATGCTTATTTTAGATGAACCCACTGCGGGTGTGGATATTGAATTACGGCGTTTAATGTGGGATTTTTTAATTGAGTTAAATTTAAATGGCACTACGATTATTTTAACTACGCATTATTTAGAAGAAGCTGAATTTCTCTGTCGCAATATTGCTATTCTTGATGAAGGTAAATTGATTGCACATGAATCTATGTCGTCGCTATTAAATAAATTAGAGAGTGAGCGCTATATTCTTTATTTACAAGATAAACTTGCAGAAGCGCCAAGCATACCAGGTTATAAATTATGGAAAATTGACGATTCTACTTTAGAGGTTGAAGTCGCTAAAGAGTTGGGATTATCTAATTTATTTAAATTACTCACGCAAAAAGGAATTAAAATTACGAGTATGCGAAATAAAGTAAGTCGTTTAGAAGAGTTATTTTTACGATTAACTACCGAAGCTGTTTGGGAATGATGGATCACTGATGAAAACCTATAGAATGAGTTTGAAACAAGTAGCCATTGCATTTTACACCATTGTACATCGGGAGTGGGTGCGTACTTTTCGAATTTGGATCGGCACCTTATTGCCACCCGTAATTACTACCATATTGTATTTTGTGATTTTTGGACATGTGATTGGTCAGCGTATTGGTTTAATGGCCGGTTATCCTTATTTACAATTTATTGCGCCTGGCTTAATTATGATGGCGGTGATCACCAATGCTTATTCGAGTACGGTTGCGGCATTTTTTAGTATTAAATTCCATCGTGATATTGAAGATATGTTGGTGTCACCTATGCCACCTTGGATTATTGTTTTTGGTTTTATGGTGAGCGGAATGATTCGCGGTGTTTTGGTGGGAATTATTGTAACGATAATCGCTTTATTTTTCACGCATCTTAAAATTCATTCGTTTCCTACCATTATTCTCGTGGTTTTATTGTCTTCTTCAATATTTTCATTAGGCGGAATTTTAAATGCGATTTATGCAAATTCTTTCGATGAAATTTCTATTATTCCTACTTTTATTTTAACTCCATTAACTTATTTAGGTGGGGTGTTTTACAGTTTAAATTTATTGCCTGTTTTTTGGCGTAAGCTGTCATTAGCGAATCCGATTGTGTACATCATTCAGAGTTTTCGTTACGGTCTGTTGGGTGTTGAATCGCATGATTTAGTGATTTCATTTTTGGTGATGCTATTCATTGCGATAGTTTGTTTTTTGATCACTTTATGGCTGGTGAAAAAAGGCGTGGGCATTAAATAAAAATCCCGAATTCATGTTAATTAAATTGTGTTTTTTAATTGCTCATATGGTAAATTACCATTATGCAAATTCCCACCAACAATAAGAAAGCGCTTTTAACCCGATTTAATAATTATGATTTATATCAAACACTAGTTAAGCGGCTACCCCAATTGTATCGTCCACAGGATGCGATTTTGCATGTTATTGTCGCTATCACGCTGTTAGCGGCGTTTATTATTCGATGCTATAACCATGTCGCCCATCATTTCATGACCTTGAATTTGCCTCCAATAGTGGTGTCAGCTATTCCAGGCTTGATTATTATTTGGATACTAGGACTTTTTCTTTATAAACGGCATCCGCATGTAGGCTTATTTTTATCTAGTTTAGGCGCGGTATTTTTATTTATTTTAATTTGTTCGTATGCCTTAGGCAGCGCGATTACGACCCCGTTTCCAATTATTGACCCTGTATTGTTGAAAATTGATTCAGTTCTGGGTTTCTCGACCACTCAAGTGATGGCTTCAACTTATCATTACAGCTGGATTGTTCACTTTTTGAATTTTTGTTATAACACTTGGTTTATACAACTATGCCTAACGCCACTCCTTTTAGCGGTATACAACAATCGAACTGAAATTGATCGATATATGATTGCTACTTTCTTCAGTTTTTTAATTGGAGGAATGATTTACTATTTTTGGCCCACTATTGCTCCGGCTGGGGTTCTGCATAGCCCGTATTTTCTTCCCGATCAGATAGCTCTAGTGACTCGTTTCACAGAGGTGCATCAGCATTTGCCAATTTCGGTATTAGAAGGAGGGATGATTGCATTCCCTTCATTCCACGTTATTAACGCCTTATTGATTTTGTATGCTTGGAGGCGCTACCCTGTTGTGCTGATCCCACTGCTAATCATTGATTTAGGGCTAATCACTGCTACTTTGGCTTTGGGTTACCATTATCTGCTAGATATTGTGGCAGCATTTGTTTTGGCTTATTTTTCTATCAAATCAACTAATTATGTTTTAAAGCAATTTTATCCTCGACAATAACGTTCTCTATATGTACTCTATACCTATGAGTATCGCCATTAAATATCAAATCGACTCAACCGAACGGGTAGTCACCTTTCGCGAGCCCCAAGCTAAATTGCCGGTGAAGCTTAAGCAGCAGGGTGGCCAATTAATGTTGTGGGGGAGGCGGATGCGGGAATCTGGTCATTTGCCATTTGGAGCTTGTGCTTTACTCGAGCACATTCAAGCTGGGCAATGGGATGAATACTTTCCCAAATCGGTTATTATTTTGGCTAATGCTTTTATGGAGCGCGACATTGAAGGAGTGACTCATTGGCATGAACTCATTCGCGGGAATTACTTACAAGGTATACTCGCGCGGCATGAAAATGAATACCGCGTTTATGTAGTAACGATTTTCCCACAATTACCGACAGCGACTTATGCGCGATGGCCGCGGATTGTAAATTCATCGCATCCTATTAATTGAGAGCAGAGGTCCAACTTCTGGATCCCATAATTGTCTTCGACGATTTCCGGGATAACGTTCGGTTTACGAGTTTGCAGGCGACGATACCTCGTCTGCAAATCTCTACCTCACGTTAAATAATTATTGCATTCTAATTTATGCCAACTACAATGTCTCAAGTGACTAAAGGTCAATTATTGGATAAAACATTAATGTTAAATGAAAATAATCAAACGTCTATAAGCTCATGGAAAGCCATTTTATCTTATACGATCGTGGCTTTATTTTTATTTTTTGAAATGGGTGTGCAAGTTTCTCCGAGCGTGATGACCGAACAATTAATGCAAGATTTAAATATCGATGCATTTGGTTTGGGTTTAATGTCCGGATTTTATTTTTATACTTACACTTGTATGCAAATTCCATCGGGTTTTTTATTCGATCGTTTTCGACCACGTAACGTCATCACGTTAGCCATAATTATTTGTGCACTGGGATGTGCTTTTTTCGGGTTTTCTTCGAATATTTATTTAGGGTCCATGGCGCGATTATTAATGGGTTTTGGATCCGCGTTTGCTTTTGTTGCTGTATTAGTGGTGACAGCAGATTTATTTGCAAGCAAACATTTTGCTTTTATTACCGGAATTACGCAAATGTTAGCCGCGTTTGGTGCGATGGCGGGGCAGATGCCATTAAGTTATACCGTTTCGCATTTAGGTTGGCGTAATACTTTATTTATGTTGACGGTTATTGGCTGCATATTAGCGTTATTTGTTTGGACTTTATTAAATTATAAAAAAGACGTATTAACCTGCATTCACAAAAATGAAAAAAATAAAACTAATTATCGTTTTCGCGATATTTTAGCTAATAAACAAACCTGGATCATTGCGTTATATGCGTGCTTATTATGGGCGCCGATGTCTGGATTTGCTTCGTTGTGGGGAGTTCCGTTTTTAGAACACGTTTATAATATGTCACGTGACTCGGCTGCATTTATTTGTTCGATGATGTGGTTAGGCTTAGCATTAGCGAGTCCATTATTAGGGTGGATTTCAACTGCGTGGCGTTCACGCGTTTGGCCTTTAATCATCAGTTCGTTAATCGGTGCAATTGCATTTGGTATTTTATTAATATTTCATATTAATTCGGTTGCTTGGTTAGCAACCGTCATTTTTATTGCAGGAGCAGCTTGTGCAGGACAAGCATTAAGTTTTACTGTCATAAAAGAAATTAATGCCGCTCAATATCGTGCAAGTGCAATTGGATTTAATAATATGGCGGTGGTTATTTCTGGCGCGATTTTTCAACCGGCATTAGGAAAATTATTAAATTTCCATTGTGATGCGATGGGTTTTGCAGGATGTCAAACGCAACATTATTTAACGAGTATGCTACTTATATTGGGTGCGTACATTGTCTCCTTAGGACTGGCATTATTTTTTATCAAAGAAAGCTTTAGTCTTGATGAGGAAATTTCTTTCGCAAAAGACGCGCAAACGGCAAAAATATAAGCATTAGAGAATTATAACTTAGCGCATAAGTCTTTGTTTAGTGGAAAAAAATAGTTTTGTATACTATTTTTAAGATGTAATAACGGTTGATGCATTTGAGTCATCCGTTTCTCAAACAGGAGAATAGCAAGCTGGCGTTGTGAGCAAGCCTATCAGCAAAACATGGAGAGTAGGAAGCCTAATACGTCACTGCAGTTCACCAACCTCATGAATGGACTTATTAAGCATCAACCCCTTTTTTTTTCCCAACCAAACAAAACATAGGATTAGGGTTCACCTAATCCCTGTTTCGTTATACTTCTTTATTTATTAATCGTCCAACACGGCTTTGCAGTAGCGTTGAACAACAACCCCTAAAGAATTGTCTCTAATCAACCCATAACTGCCACTTGTGCTTTCATTAAGCCTTACTAAGAGAGGAATAACGAGCTTATCAAGTTCATTGCTGCTTAGAGAATTGACAATGTGGTTATTGGTATAGATAGTAGCGGTGTATCGAGTGTCCATGATGTTCCCTTTCCTTTTGCATGCCTGATTCATATAGAGTGGCAGAAGGGGGGCTGGATTGTAAAGTTTAGGGGTTTTAATTTACAATCGACAGCTGATTACACATTCTGAAAATAAATGTTAAATTTCAATTTCTTACAACGATCTTCACAAGGTTATTCACAATCTTATGCAGAGTTCCTGTGGAAAAAAATCCGTTTAGAATTAAGAATGAGTTAATTTAAAGTTCTCCGGCTTAGAGTGGATTAGAATGATTCCCGTCCCTAAAGCGCCTTACAACCAGGTTTCCGGAAATAACGTTCGTTTGCTACTCCGTTACGCAAAGTATATGATGATACAAATTTGATCTTGGTGGAACATTATGTGGCATTATCTTTTCTATGGCCTCTTGTTGGGCTGGGGAGCAGCAGTTCCAATTGGTCCATTGAACCTTGAAATGATTAGACGTAATTTACGCTATGGAACCGATACTGGTATTGCATTAGGAATTGGGGCGTCAGCCGCCGATTTTACTTATTTGATATTATTGTTGTTGGGCGCATTCACCATTTTACGGCATGAAATTGCATTGAAAATAATTGGCGTAGTCGGTGCGTTAGTATTGGCGTGGTTTGGTATTAACGCATTACGCAAACCGGTCCTTCAAGACACCCAAGTGGTGACCACAGATAAAGAATCCCGTCATCGGCACTTATTGAAACATGGTCTACAGGGTTATGTGATGACGATGCTGAATCCCTTCACCATTTTGTTTTGGTCCTCGATAAGTGTTCAGGTCGCAGCGCTCACTTATCATCTTAGTGAGCGTGCATTGTATTTTGTAGCAGCGGGTGTAATTATTGGGACTTTAAGCTGGGTTTTGACTTGTAATAGCATATTACATTTTACACGACACCGCTTTTCTCCACGCCTAGTGCATTATTTAAATATGGCTGGTGGAATAATTTTATTGGGTTTCGCCGTATACGGAATTTTACGTGCTTTTTTATAGATTATGTTGCAAGCCAATTTTTTTGATCGTGATCCTATTGTAGTAGCTAAAGATTTGCTAGGCAAAGTGTTGCGTGTTAAATATAAAAATATTTGGCTAACGGTCAGCATTATTGAAACTGAAGCGTATTATATTCACGATAAAGGCTCACATGCTTCTCTCGGTTTTACTCAAAAACGCAAAGCTTTATTTATGCCGGCGGGTACGATTTATATGTATTACGCTAGAGGGGGCGATTCGTTAAATATCAGTTGTCATGGCGAAGGGAATGCCGTTTTAATTAAATCTGCTTATCCCTATTTTGGGGAAAAAAATTCAGAACGTATGTTGCAAACGATGCAACAATTAAACCCGCAAAAAAATTTAAATATACGCCCCATTGAAAAACTTTGTTCAGGACAGACTTTATTATGTAAATCACTCGGATTAAAAGTTACAGAATGGAATCAAAAAACTTTTTCACCGCGGCATTTTTATATGGAAGATGTCGGATATTCTCCAGCGAAAATTATTCAAACCACACGCATGGGAATTCCCGAGGGACGTGATCATCATTTATTATATCGTTTTATTGATTATGCAAAAGCAAGCTTTTGCACGCAAAATCCCTTGACTAAAAGAAACTGGCAGCTTGGAAAAGATTACTATATTCTTAACCTTTAAAACCATTGGTTGTTCAAGGAGGAATATGATGCATGATCTCGAATTAAATCCCGATCCCCTAAAACAAATAGAAATTTGGCATCAAGAAGCGCAAAGCACGGAAGATGATCCCGATGCGATGGCTTTGGCAACCGCCACTAAAGAAGGGAAACCTTCAGTTCGCATGGTTTTATTTAAAGGCGTAAGCGCTGGTGGAATTTTAATTTATACCAATTACGATAGTCGAAAAGCCTTAGAAATGTCCGAGAATCCTAATGTCGCAGTGGTTATGTATTGGCCGCGCTGTTATCGACAAATTCGTATCGAAGGGCAGGTAGAAAAAATTACGGATATAGAGTCCGATGAGTATTTTCAATCGCGACCACGCGGTAGCAAAATAGGGGCTTGGGCATCACAGCAAAGTCGAGAAATTCCAGATCGCGCGCATTTAGAGGGATTATATATTGAATTTGAAAACCAGTATGTCAAAGATGATATTCCACGTCCTGAATATTGGGGAGGCTTTCGCTTAATTCCAAACGATATTGAATTTTGGCAAGGTCGTGAGAATCGCCTCCATGATCGTTATTGCTATCGTAAACAAGGAAATGACTGGAAAAGATTTCGTTTAGCACCTTAACCTGAATAAGGAGATATCATGGATGTTGTTGAGAATTTTATTGATGGGAAATTAGCTCATGCCTCGAATGATGAAAGTCATTCCATTTACAATCCTGCAACCGGTGAAGTAATTAAAGAAGTATATTATGCGAATGCCAATGAAGTGGAAGCCGCAATCCAAGCTGCAGAAAAAGCTTTTAAAACTTGGAAAAATGTCACTCCTTTAAAACGGGCGCGTGTTCTTTTCAAATTTAAAGAATTATTAGAAAAACATAGCGAAGAACTCGCAAATATTATCACGAGTGAACATGGAAAAGTGTTGGAAGATGCACGCGGTGAAATATTACGTGCCATAGAATTAGTTGAATATATGTGTGGTATCCCGAATTTATTAAAAGGCAATTATTCGCAAAATGTAGGAACGGGTATAGATTGTTATACCATACGTCAACCACTGGGTGTTTGTGTGGGAATTACACCTTTCAATTATCCTGTCATGATTAGTTGTTGGATGTTTGTGTCGGCGATTGCATGTGGTAATACTTTCGTATTAAAACCTTCAGAAAAAGATCCTTCGGCACCGATTTTATTGGCGCAATTAATGCAAAAAGCGGGTTTACCGAATGGCGTCTTTAATGTTGTTAATGGCGATAAAAGAGTGGTTGAGCAACTGATTACGCACAATGAAGTTAAAGCAGTCAGTTGTGTGGGCTCATCAACTGTTTCAGAAATCGTGTATAAAACTGCGATCGAGCACGGAAAACGCGCGCATACTTTCGGTAGCGGAAAAAATCATTGCGTAGTGATGCCTAATTGTGAAATTGATGAAGCTGTAAAAGCGGTAATGGGGGCGGCATATGGTTCTGCAGGTGAACGTTGTATGGCGGTATCTGTTGCAGTTGCGGTAGGAGATGAAACTGCGGATTTAATGATTAAAAAAATACAAGAAAAAATTCCAAATTTAAAAGTGGGTTCTGGTAAAGAGTCTGGTATGGATATGGGACCACTCATTAGTAAAGAACATTGGGAGCGCGTAAAATCGTATATTGATCTCGGTGTGAATGAAGGCGCAAAATTAATTATTGATGGTCGCGATGCTAAAACGCATGGGCAAAAACAAGGTTTTTTTATGGGACCTTCTTTATTTGATAAGGTGCAACCGAATATGCGTATTTATCAAGAAGAAATATTTGGTCCCGTACTCGAAATTGTGCGCGTTAAAAATTTAGATGAAGCGATTGATTTAATTAATCAACATACTTTTGGAAATGGCACTGCAATTTTTACTAATAGTGGGGAAGCTGCGCGACGTTTTGCGGATGAAGTTCAAGTCGGTATGGTCGGAATTAATGTTCCAACCCCGGTTCCCGTGGCTTATCATGCTTTTGGTGGGTGGAAGCGCTCACTGTTTGGTGATATTCAGATGCACGGTCCAGAGAGCATAATGTTTTATACAAAATCAAAATCGATTACGACGCATTGGCCGCGAGAAGCGCAAGACACAAAATATCATATGCCTTCACAATAAGGGAGAATTTCATGCAAACCATCGGATTTATCGGATTAGGCCACATGGGCAACCCCATGGTAAAAAATCTTTTGAAAGCGGGATATAAAGTCAAAGTTTATGACTTGAATTCGAGCGCAGTGCAAGCTTTAGAAAAAGAAGGCGCAATTGCAGTAAATTCAATAAAAGAAATTGCTGAACATAGTGACATTGTTTTTACGATGTTACAAACCGGAGAACAAGTAAAACAATGTACTTCGGGTTCACAAGGCCTTTTTTCTTATTTAGCAAAAGATGCTTTATATATTGATAGTTCATCGGTCGATGTCGCAGCGTCCAAAGCAACGCATCAAGCTGCGCGAGAAAAACATTTAACAATGCTTGATGCACCTGTATCTGGTGGAGTGGGCGCTGCAAAAGCCGCTACTTTAACATTTATGGTCGGTGGAGAAGAGGAAGCTTTTCAGCGTGCGAAACCCATTTTATCTGCGGTAGGAAAAAAAATCGTGCATGTGGGAACAGCAGGAAATGGTGCGGCTGCAAAAATTTGTAATAATATGATTTTAGGAATTAGTATGATTGCCGTCAGCGAAGCTTTCGTATTAGCCGATAAACTAGGTTTAGCTGCGGATAAATTATTTGAAGTTTGCTCGAATGCGTCGGGACAATGCTGGTCGCTTTCGAGTTATTGTCCATGGCCGGGAATTTTACCTAATGTACCTTCAAGTCATGATTACACACCAGGTTTTACTGCCAAAATGATGTTGAAAGATTTAAATCTCAGTCAAAATGCTGCGGATTTTGCGAAAAGTATTACGCCGTTAGGCAAACAGGCGACGGAAATATACGAACAGTTCGTTGAGGAAGGTCATGCGGAGCAAGATTTTTCGGCAATTATTAATTATATTAAAGCATTAAAAAACAAATAAAGTTCGAAGAGTTTAAGGTTCGTGAAGGGGAATATGGGGTGACGCAAAGCTCACAAAGGAAGAATTTTCAATTTTGTTTATTTTACTCATTTAGTTATCTTGTCTTTTTATTCTTTGAAAAAAAATTTATTTAAAAAGATTGAATATACACAATTTTACGAACAATGACTTGACATAATACCTTATTACGGGTTATTTCAAAATATTAAACCAAATTCGCGTGGATAGATAATACTTTGTGGATTCTTAGGGTCAGGTATATTTACGGGTAAATGACCACTGACCCGGCTGATGCCAAATAAAATGCGCGTGAATGCTGCTAAACTTGGACCTCTAAAGGCACCATCTAAATATCCATAATGATCGTAGACTGCCAACAGTGCGTCTGCTTGCGCGCGATAATTGGGTAATTCGTAGGGCGCTAGTAAGCTGAGATAAATCGTTTTTTTATGCTGCTGATGCGCGTATTGTAAAATTTGAAATGCAAATTCAGCATCCTTGAGCCCATCCTTAGAGACAGTTATTACTAATTTGTTTTGGTCATTGAGATGTTTACTATCGCCTCCAAGTAAGGTTGGAAAAACTAACGAGTTATAATTCAATTTTTCAACGGACGAGGGCTTAGTCGAAGCTGTACCTGTGATAATGATGTTAGCTTGATCGACGGCCTGCTTTTGTGAGGAAAGATCGGTTTGATCCATCCGAGCATAAGAAACCGTTAAATTTTGCGGTATTTTTCCTGCATTTTGTAATTCCTGAATAGTTACTGCAATGGCGGCACCTTGTTCGCTCCATGGCATTAATATGTGAATACGCTCACCGCCATGTAATTGCAGCGGTAATAATTTATTATTATTCTGAACTAACGTAATGGCAGCATCAGATACTTTTTTCTCAAGCGCGAGATTTTCTGGATTACCGACAACGGTGTTGGCTTTTGCAATTAAATCGTCGAGTGGTATAGAATTTTGATTAAACAAACCTAATTTAATTTTGAGACGCAAAATGCGTAAAACGGATTGATTGATCGCTCGTTCGCTGATTTCACCGTTTGTGACCGCTTGAGTGATATAATTAATTAAATCCGTTAGTTTATGTAGCTGATCCGGATTGGTGATGGCAACTGGCATTAATGCAATATCATTGTCAGCCATAAACGCTTTAACAACCGCATCTTTATATTCAAAATTATTGGCAATAGCACCCATGCCTAAGGCATCTGAAATAACGACGCCCTGGAAGTCTAATTTATTACGGAGTAAGTCATGTTGAATAGCATATGAAAATGTAGCGGGGGTGGTAATGTATTCTTGAGTTTTAGACGCTAAAATTTTGCTGTTATCTAAAGCTGGATATTGAATATGCGCCGTCATAATTAATTCGGGTTGTGCACGCTGAATGATTTGCAGAAATGGAAAAAGATCGATTTTCCACGCTTGTGTTAAATTGTGTTTGACGATGGGTAATCCGATATGACTATCGACATCAGTGTCGCCATGTCCAGGAAAATGTTTCAGTGTCGCGGCTACATTATTTCTTTCAATGCCGCGACACATTTGTAATCCTAATTGACTAACCCACTCTGGATTGTCAGAAAATGAGCGTACATGAATAACCGGATTTTGTGGATTCACGTTAACATCGACATCTGGTGCGAAGTCGATGTTAATTCCTACGGCCTGTAATTCCTGTCCCAGTATTTTTCCAACTTGATAGGCAAATTCAGGATGACTGCGAAAAGCGGCGCCGACAGCCATATTTCCGGGAAAAGTAGTCGCATGATCGCGTGGTAGGCGTGCGACAATTCCGCCTTCTTGGTCAGTCCCCATTAGTAAGGGAATTTTTGGCATGGATTGCTGTAGTTGGTATGTTAAACGTGTAATTTGACTGATATTAACGAGATTATTTGAAAATAAAATGATTCCACCGATATTATTTTCACTTAAAATTTTACTAATCGTGGGATTTATTTCAGTGAAGTTGTGTAGACATATTTGCTCATCATGCTGATCAGCACACCAAAAGCGAAAATCGAGCATGATTTTCTGGCCGATTTTCTGTGCTAAGGTCATAGTTTTCAGGAGATTTTCAGCTTCAGAATTGCTATCTGCTGAGGCATAGGAAAAACAACTCAATATTAATAATGAGAAGAAAAATCTTTTCAGCATAACCTTCACTCTTAGTATTTTGACAAATTTGATATTAACATAAAATTTTATTTTTTCTGGAAAAATGGAAATTTAATTTAATGTTAATGCATATCGAGTAGACTATCTGTTATTTTCTCTGGCTGGGATTATATTTTGAATTAAAAATCCAAATTTAAATTATCTGTAATATTTTTTTTATAAAGGATTATATGTTTAAAAATAATTTGTTAAACTCTTGTGTTCGTTTCAAGGGCTCTCATTTTCTATCCCTTCAATCAATAAGTCACCCATTGCAATTTCAACCTCAGTATAAAGGCAGTATGAAAAAGAAACCTACGATCGTGCGTTTAAAAAATGGGGCAGAATGTTTCGCCAACGTTGTTGAATTAACTTTGCAAAACTTAAAAATTTTGTATGAGCGTAATCATTTAGCCTTTTTTGAATTAGTTGAAAGCTGTCGAAATTCAAGTTATGTCGTTAAGAGAGAATTTAAAGCGGAGCTTAGAAATGGTGGCTATTTATCAACTCAAAATCAACCTGATGATGTAACGAAAAATATTATTTTATCTGCCGTGGAGGGAAGTTTAAACTTAAAAACTTTCAGAATCATTGATCCTATAGTGCTTGTATCGAAGAGTAGCCTGGATCGAAGAGTAGCCTGGATCGAAGATCCAGGAAATCATAATCCCGGATCTTCGATCCGGGCTACTAAATAACTTAAAGCTTAAGTAATTTATCTAGCGACTTTGCAAAAGCATGCAAATCTTTTTTATTTAATTTGGGTGGGCCTCCGACCGAGACTCCACTATCTCTCAAACCGGCACTAAAATCACGTAAAGATACACACTGTCTAATATTGTTTTTAGTATAGATTTCACCGCGAGGATTTAATGCCACACCACCTTTTTCTACAACTGCGTTCGCCAAAGGAATATCTGCCGTAATAACTAAATCTGTCGGTGCTAAACTTTGAATAATCTCATTATCAGCCACATCGAAACCACTGGCCACACGTTTCGTTTTTATATACAACGAGTGCGGAGTACGAATAAATTGATTAGAAACAAAGGTCGTTAAAATTTTAGTACGTTCTGCGGCGCGAAAAATAATTTCCTTAATAGTATTCGGACAGGCATCGGCATCAACCCAAATTTGCATAGTGTTTCTCTAAAAAGCTTGATTGAGAGGTAATAATTTTAAAGAGGGTAGCACAGGCATGATGGCTTTTATACCCAAAGGTTCATTCGAGTTGCCATGTACCAAAATGATGCTGCCATTTTTGATTTGACCACCATTGGCTAACCAGGCGTTGGTGCTTACTGGAATTAATCCATAATGACGTAAGCGTAATATTAATCCTCTATCCGATACTAAGCCAGGGAAACGAAAAAATACTGAAGGTAGTTGATGATTTTGCACTAATATTTTTTCGGTAGCCAAAATTTCGTGCTTAACATTAGTTAATTTTAATAATAAAAAATTATTTTCGGGTGGCAAATCTGCAAAATAGACATGACTAAATGAATGATTAATCCAAGTGATTTGTAATTTTCCGGATTCTTGTTGTTGGATCAGCCAATTAAATTCTGCTGGATGACCAAGCATCCATAAACCCGTGACCGAAATTCCAATAGGAATTGACCTTTGTAATTGATCAGCCATTGCGATTAACGCGTTAAACAAGCCACTTTCGAATGGTCTCACTGAAGGACACATGTCGATCGTTAGAAACTCACCATTGACCGGTTTAAAAGCTTGCATCACGCCATAATTTTGGACGTAGGGCGGAGAAGTATATTGCATTAATGCTTGCATATAAGGTGTTGCAGCTAATTCTCGCATTAAGTAAGGTATCGGTCGTCCATTAGATATTCTGCGGTGTGCAAACGTGGCAACGGGCGCCGTTTCAGTAGCAAAAGTATAAGGATTTACTGCAATAAAATAGGGTGTGGTTTCGCGATAATACATGCGAATGGCCACACGCAAATATCCATCGCGGTTAAAGCAGGGAATAAATACCGGTTTATAATCGGTAATTAAAGGCTTGGGCATGTCTGCATAAACGTTGATATTGATGAATAATGCAATAAAAAAATATAAAACTTTTCTCATTATTTACTCAGCATTTTCAATAAATGTTCTCGATAATGATTTAAATATTTCGTTCGACTTTCTTGGTCGATATTAACCGCATACGCAATATGTGGCGCTAATGTGGTGATTCCAACAAAATGTAAAGCATGATGAATGGGTTTTAAATATTGGTGAATATCACCATGTAATCCGCCTTCTTGAAAAGTATTAAAAGGCGATTGTGTGGTAACAGAAAGCATAGCGCGGCGCGGTTGCAATAATCCCGTAGCAAACCATTTGTTTTTATCAAAAGCAAAGCCACTGGTTAATACGCGATCCAACCAACCTTTTAAAATTGCGGGAACACTAAACCACCATAATGGAAATTGAAAAATGATAAAATCGCACCAAGTTAATTTACTTTGCTCTTCTTGAATATCAGGACTTAATTTATTTTTTTGGAATGCTTCATGCTGTGCAGAACTAAATTCACATGTTGTAAATGATTCCTGATAGTCTTGCCAATTCGCAACGGCATTAAAGTGCATAGCATATAAATCAGAAACTTGAATTTCGTGCTGATCTTTTAGGGTTTCAATAGCCTGTTCATGGAGAGCATGATTAAATGAGGTTGGTTCAGGGTGAGCATAAACAATTAATATTTTCATTTTGACGACTCGGGATTGAGAATTTCTAAAATGGGTTTGCGCGCCTCGGGCCCGTAAAATACGCCGCCGATGGGAATTGCCCCATTAATCGCTTCCGAGACTTTAGCGATCCATGTGGGCCCAAAACCCCCACACAATTCGATCATTTGCACACCCTCGGCAACGAGTTGTTTAGCGACTTCCACCACCTGCTCTTTTTTATTCATTTCGATTCCAATGGTTTTATAGCGACATTGCTCGGACTCCAGCACCGCCACATGTTGCTTGGCATCAAAGCCGGGAGACAGGAAAATATATGCCCAATATCGCAACGCCATAAATGCCTCGTATAAAGTGGTTCTTTGAATAATATACGATATTTCTGGAGATTCATGAGGTTAAAACTCATCTATAATTAACATACGATAAGCGGGGGTCCAGGATGGATTTAATCAGCCAACTACAACAAAAAATGTATGAGGATATTCCTTTAAGTCAGCAGATGGGGATGCAGGTTGTTGCATACGAGCATGATACGTTAACACTTTCGGCTTCTCTGAAGAAAAACACAAATCAACTACAAACCGCGTTTGGTGGTAGCATTTTTTCTTTGGCGACATTGGCTTGTTGGGCATGGTTAAATGTGAAATTAAAAAATTGTAAAATCGATGCTAGAATTGTCATTCAAAGAGGTCACATGGATTATAAGCAGTTAATCGAACATGATTTTATTGCAATTTGTCCGCCAGCAGATGAGGCTCGATTTAAACGTTTTCTGCATATTTTGCAGAGAAAAGCCATAGCGCGAATTACTTTGCACTCAGAGGTGCGATGTGAGGGTATACTCTCAGCCAAATTTATCGGTGAATTTGTCGCTGAAAAAAATTAGTTAGCTTCGACGCACCAGTCTACTTATTCCGCGCAAAAAACCATATAAAAATACCGCGGTTATCATTGCTAATGCAATACTAGAACCGATAAAAGAAGACATATATGTTGGTAATTGTTCGAAATCCTGTGGATAAATACCATAACTTAATCCAACCGTTAGGCCGATGCCAATATAAAGTTGAGTTTTTAAGTGACCCATTTTCTTTTCTAAAATAATGCAACTACTGCTGACTAACGAACAACTTAAGTCTAATAATACTGCAGCCATAATGGCATTAGGAATATATAAAAAGATGTAACCAATTTTAGGAATAAATGCGAAAATAAACATTAAAATAGAAATGGGTAATGAAATATAGCGACTCGTGACTCCAGTTGATAGCGACAGAGCGATGCTGCTTGAACTGACATTCATGCCCATGCTGCCAAAAACACCTGCGCTTAAAGTTCCAAGGCCATCGATAAAATTGGCTTTAGCTAATTGTTTAAAATCGCGTCTGCCAGTGAATTCTTCTCTTTGAATTTCTTGTAAAGCGAATATAGAGCCTATCATTTTAACACTGCAAATAAAGGCTGCAATTACAAAGGGAAATAATAAATTCATTTCAAATTTATAATGCCCTACAAAAAAATGAGGCACAAAGAACCACGAAGCATTTCTAATAATTGCTAAATGTTCTTGATCCATATAGCCACAAGCGTAAATCAACACATATCCAATGAGTGCTGCTAAAACAATGGAAAATCGTTTAAAAAATTGATTACAGAGTTGATCAAACACTAAAATTAACAGTAAAGGCATATAAGACACGATATAAAATAAAATATTTCGTGATTCGTCAGTGTGTGTTAATGGACTGTGGACTTGACTGTATAAATGCACTCCCAATAATCCTAATTCAAAAGCGATCAGTAATAAAATCAGCGCGGCGATTTCGTCTGGAATAATCTTTCGAATGTGGCGGATTACAAAAGTTAAAGCGACTTCAACTAAGCCTGCGATTATTGTCATGCCAAATACTAACGGTAATGCTCCAGCTTTAATGGCTAAAATTCCAGGGGCAATATAGGGAGGCGCTACACTGGGTGGTAATAACATACCGGGGGTGAATTTCCAGCGTCGCGACTGCAAAAAATTAATGACGGCCATGATGATCATAGTAATGCTGATGACGCTGATGGCTTCAGCATTACTAATGGAACTTTGTTGTAAGACTAATACGATAAATAACAAAGAAATTGCATTTGGCACAATATATTGAATGCTAAAAAGCAGCAACATTAAAAATTTCGGCTTGTCATTAAAGCCGTATAATAGCTCAACTTGGTTGTGAGGTTTTTTCATGTCTATTTAAAGAAAATAACAATGTTAGTAAGATTAAGGCGATCAAACCCACGACTAATCCATTCGGAATAAAAAAAGTTAGAAATTTAAGTTGATAAAGAGTGGGTGTTACATCGGTAATGACTAATAAAATAATGGCGTATGAATAAGCTTTTAATTGGGAAGAGCTAAGCTGATTAAAGTTAATATATTTAAAGCTTTTCGCACACATAATTCCGCCCATTAAAATAATGACCGCACCGTTGACAGTAGCTGGCATTGTGATAAAAAACACTGCGAATTTAGGTATAAACGCAAAAATAAAAAGAATGGTGGCGCAAACATAAGCAATTCGACGACTATAAGCTTGAGTGGCAATTAATCCGGCGACCGAACCGTGGGGTGGGGTGGCAGGAAATCCTCCCAGAAAACTAGTAATAATGGCGCCAATGGAAATGGCAAGATTGCCTTTGATACAAGCTTGTAGGTTTCTTGCTTCCCAATCTTTATAATTTTCTTTGCGTAATATGGTAATTAACGCAAATAGAATAATACTACTGTAGAAACCGAGTGAAATTAAAAAGACATAAGCTTTTAAGGAAAAAACAAAATTGATGGGATGCCAAAAATGGGGATAGGTAAACCAGGGGGTATTTTTTAAAATTGCGACATGATCGTTAGGAATAAAACCAAAAATAGCACCGATAATCCAGCCGATAATTACTCCAATCAACACGCATACATTTCGTAAGCGTTTCAGCATCATGCACGTCAGCATGATGATTAATACTAAAATTCCTAATAAAGCGGGTTGAAGCTGAAAGCGACTATTTTGTGTAGCACCATGTAAAATAATTTGTCCTAATCCGACGGGATGAAATAGTTCACTGATTCCTAGTGCGGAACCCCAAATTCCTAAACCAAAGAAAATAAGTCCAGCAAGTCGTAAGGTAAAATAACGTCGAAAAAAATATAAAATAAAACTACCAAACAGCTGCGCAATTCCGACAATCATTCCCGCACCATACAGACTACTTAAACCTTTAGCTTCGACCACGGCTAATAAACCTGCAAAATAAGAAACAGACGCGATACACGGAAGAAAGCAGTTGGCGCCGATGGGTGAACGTAAAGAAAATAATAAGGTCGTGAATGCGCTACCTAAAAAAGTAATATTAATTAAATTGACGACCTCATTTTGGTTTAGGTGCGCGCGCTCTCCCAGAATAATAAGCAACATGACCAACAGCCCGAATTTTGCGAAAGCTTGAATGCCTAATATGCAGAGTAGTAAAAAAGGTGGTTTACTGTTGATGAAAAGACGATATGGGACCCTTTCCAAGTTTTTCATTCCCTTGACTTAGTTAAGGTAAATTATTGGAGTAATGAGAAATATTGTCAAGGTAAGATGGGTGGGATGGCCCGAAGGCCATCTAATAAAATTTAAGGGCTCTGATAAGAGTGACGACGTTCTGTTTCACGAGAATTTGCCCTTTGATCTACAGGTACCGAAGATGATGAATTAAAAAGTCCAGGTTGTTGTAGTGGCTGACCTTGCTGGTGACCAAGACTCGAAGCAGAAGGATGGGCTAAGGCAGGTCCTTGGGACAATGGATGTTGTGATGACCCCAGCAAACCATTCGTTTCTTCCCATTGTGAAAGTTCTTTATTCCAACCATGTATCTTGGGGACGAAGCCCCCCAGGCCTTCTGCCCTAAGTCTACCTGAATGATCGATCGGCTGCTCGGGAGTGTACTCATATGTTGGAGTTTGACCTTGCTGATTTTGTGCAGAATATATGCTCATTCTTACTCCGCTTGGGTCGTTGTGCTGTGCTGTCATTGGAGCACCGCTCAAAGGCGTATAATCTTCTCTGCCATAAGGATATGCGCTTTGAGATGTTTCTTTGATTCTCTGATTTATTTTTGCTGCGCGACATGCACTAAGCAACCATACCACAAGCAATAATGCTCCCGCTGAAGTTAAGGCTAAGCTGATTGGCCAGGCTACGCCAAAAGTGCCAATGAAGGAAAGCGCACCCAGAGTAAGTAGCGCTGTGCCTGCCAAGCCTAATGGATTTAAAGCATAACCCTTATTGTGGCGTTTGTGATCGCTCACATGTATGAGTGTACCTCCCGCATAGAGGAAGCTTCCAGAGATAATGAATAAAATACTGAGTGGGGCTCCTAAACCAGCGGTGGCTACCAATGAAAGAACACCGAATGTAGTGACGTGAGCGCCAATACCCATTGCTAATGCAGGGATTTTATCTGATTTTCTAGTAAAAGTTGGATTTGATAAACTGTGTGGCATTGTCGATCTCCGATTATTTAAATTGTAAGAATTATATTTAAGTATTGAATTGACGTCGTTGCGATAATGAAATTTCTAGTATAAAACTGCGCAAATAAAAAAATGAACTTAATACAAGATTAAGTGATTATCATTAATTGGCAATCAATTTTTGTTATTGTAAATCTCTAATGAAAACTTAATGTCTGGCTTGAAGATTAATTCAGATTCTGAAATCTCAGCAGTTTGTCTTTTTACAAACTGAATTTTATAGAGCTAGTATACATTAACTATTTAATTGAAAGGGTATTTGAAATGACGCAAATCACTAGCGTGTATCGTTTTGAAGTAGAAATTCCTTGTGAAGGTTGTGTGGGTGTAGTGAAGGGATTAATTGAAAGTTGTGAAAATATTCCTGGTGAAAAACAATGTGAAGTAATATTTACCTGTGAACCCAAACAAGTCAGGGTGGTGGTTGATGGAGAGTATTCAACAAAGACGCGTAATTTATTGCTCGATACCTTGAACTCTGCTCACTTCCCTAGTAAAGAAATAGTTGAAATCAATTATTCGCACCTGCAAGAAATTTCAGAAGTAGAAGCCTTAAGATTAAATTCTCCAAATGAAATTATCGAAAATAATAATTCAAAAAATTACGATTTAAAAATACATCTATTAAAAGGCTTAATTGGAACGATCGGTGGGTTTGCTGTTTTAGGAATATGCGTGTGCGGAATGGGAATGCCAGTGTTGGCAATGACCGTGATAGGAGTGAGTAGTGTTGCATTGACTTTATATTTGGGTAAAGAGTCTTATGAAAATGCCTGGAAAAAAATAAAAAATGGAATTATGGAAATGGACACCTTATTTGCGATTAGTTCTTTGGTCGCAATCGGAGCTTCCATTGCTTCCTTTTTTGTTCCTTGGTTACCGATGATGTTTGAGGCGGGATTATTAATTTTTGGATTTTTTCATATCGGTGCTGCGATAAAAGAATCGCTTAAACGAAATATAACGCGTACGGTGAGATTTTCTGATCGTGCGCCAAAGGCGATAAAAATTGGCGAAAAATATTATTTAGTAAGCTCTTTACAAAGTGGTGAAGTTATTAATATTCCTGCTGGACAATATATTCCTGTTGATGGTATTTGCGAAGAAGATGGTGACATAATTAAAGTTTTTGACGGTAAAACTGATGTGATTAAAATTACAAAAGGCCAAGAGATTTTAGCTGGGATGAAAGTACCTGATGATTTAAAATCAGGATTTATTACCATGCGGGTTACTAGAAAAGCGTCTGAATCCAATTTAGCACGATTAGATAAATTAATTGATGAGGCTAATGCGAAAAAATCGAGCATTGTAGAAACGGCTAATAAAATTTTGCAATATTTCGTTCCTGGCGTCATCATTTTGGCAGCAATCTCAGGCGTTGTGTTGAGCTTTTTAATTAATCCAGCACTCGGAATCCTTTGTGCAGTGTCGATGTTAGTCTCCGCTTGTCCCTGTATGTTGGGTTCGATTATTCCGATTGGGATGGCGGCGGGCATTCATAAAGCGGCTGAAAACGGCGTCATATTTGTTGATCGCGAAGGATTACAAAAGGCAGCGACGATTAATACTGTGGTTTTAGATCTCAATGGAACCTTAACGACCGGTGTTAAGTCTGTCAGTTCGCACACGATTTTGAATGGGATGAGTGAAATTGAGTTTTTTCAAATTCTTCACGCACTAGAAAAAAATTCTAAAAATCAAGTTGCCAAAGCTATTTGTCAAGAATATTCAGAATCTGCAAATAATGCGGTGGCAGTGGAAATTCTTGAAGAACAATTTTTTGGTTTGCGCGGTAAAATTAAAGAAAAAGTGTACACGATAGGCAATGAAGAAATGATGCTCGCGAGCGGGATAAAGTTGGATAATATTCCACGTCCTGACGCTGAATTTTGCGCTTATTTGGCGTTAGAAAAGGAAGTCATCGGTTATGTTGTATTGAGTGATCCCTTGCGCGCGGATGCATTAAGCACGATTGAAGAGTTTGAACGTTTAAATATGCAAGTTCATATTTGTTCGGGCTCTAATGCGGCCACACTCGAGCGTTACAAATTTACTTCAAATATTATATTAAAACCGAATATGTCGCCGGCAGGAAAACAAGAATATATTCGGCAAATCGCTCAGCAAAAACGTAAAGTATGTATGATTGGTGATGGAGCTAATGATGCGAATGCCTTTGCAGAAAGTCATTTTGCAATTGCTATGCCTAATAGTGACCCCATGACACAGCAACAAGCAGGTGCGATTATTCAGAAAGAAAGTTTATTAGCCTCTGTTAGTGCATTAGCGATTGCTAAACAAACGATGCGCAATATTTATCAAAACTTAACTATCAGCTGTGTTTACAATATTTCTGTAGAGACAATAATGCCTGTATTAATCGCTTTAGGCTTTGCATTCAATCCAGGAATTGGTGTGGCTTTGATGATAGTCCAAACCTGTCTTATTTTATTTAGTGTTTATTGGTGTAAACAGCAAGCATTACCACATTTAAAACGTTATGCTGCTTTGCAGAAAGAGTCTTTGTATGTCAATAAAAAGAAAACACAACGTGGTTATGTTAATCTTCCATATGTGAGTCCCTTTGTTTTTCCTAGGATGTAAGCGTGACATAAATTAAATTTTTTTAGACTTATATTTTTTTTATTTCGTGAAGAACTGTGGTTGCTTCATTCGCTATCGAATTAATTAAATACTCAATATTGTCATATTTTTTTTCCATTAATGAGCGTTCTAACTCTTTAGTTAATTCGCGTAATCGCGGAACGCCGCAGTAGCAAAGCCCGCCATAGAATTTATGCACGATTCGATATAATTCTGTGAAATTTTGTTGTTGGTAGAAATTTTTTATTTGGTGCACATCGTTTGTTAAAGTCTGACTCATTAAAACCAGTAATTCTTTGGCTGCACTGAGATTTCCGTTCGTATGATTTGCGCCATCTTGTAAATCGATCGCGGTAGAGGTTGTATTGATTAAGCTGTATTTATTCAATATTTTTTGCAAAATTTTTAAAGTGATGGGTTTGACTATTAATTCGTGAATACCATTTTCTTTGTAGAATTGTTTTTTATCTTGAGATAAATGCACGCTCATGGCAATTATTGGTATGGTTGAAGATAATTGGTGGATTTGTTTTGCCACTTGAATTCCATCTGTATCAGGTAAACCGATATTCAATAATATTAGATCGTAATTCCTGATTTTCACTAAATCGATGGCCTGTTGTCCGATGGATGCTAAATCGCAGGTGCACTGACAGCGTTCTAAAGTTTCACGCAAGATATAAGCGGCTAAATCGCTATTTTCCACTACTAAAATATGTGCAGATGGGTTACTAATTTTTACCTCGGAATTGAGCAGAGATTCTAGAAAATTATTTTTTTGATGAATACTAGCAATAACAATTAATGGAATTTGTATGCAAAAAATAGTTCCGGTTGCAGAGCTTTGTAAACTTAAACGACCGTGCAATGCTTTAATATATTGTTTAACGGCATACAATCCGAGCCCATTACTATTATAAATTCCTTGTGGTGAAGGAACGGGTTGCTGGTACTGACTTTCTGACATTCCGATTCCGGTATCAATTACTTTAAAATTTATTTGCGCAACATTATTTTCGATCGAATCTAGGGTTACTGTGAGTTTAACGACGCCTGCATGAGTAAACTTAATTGCATTACTTAACAGATTAAGCAGGCAGCGATCTAGATAAATACGATTACCTTGGACTAGATTAGGAATCTCATCGCTGAGTTCAATTTGTAATTGTAATTTTTTATGCTTAGCTGCGGGTTTTAATAATGCAATATTGTGTTCGCATAACTGTTGAATTGAAAATATTTCAGTCGTTTTGGGTTGACCTTTTTCTAAATGCACGACCTCAATTGCCTCATTTAATATTTGCAACAATTCGGTGGTGGTGTCGATCAACAAATTGGCGTCATCACGATAGCCTTCATTTTCTGCTTCTTCTTTTAAAGACTGAGCCAAACCTAAAATACCCGTGATCGGTGTTCTTAAGTCATGACTCATATTTGCAATAAATTCTGTTTGGTTTTTTTCAGCAGTTTTTTCAATATAAATGTAACATATATCGTCAACCGCACAATCTACCAATCCACAAGAGGTATCTAATTCTATTTGCGTACACAAATCATGAAATGATTGTCCAATTAAATTTTGTTTAATCAGGGCATATTCATTCAGAAATGGTAAATTGATATCAAGAATTTTTTTATCGCGGTTAAGAAGGAGTACTTTATCATGAGTATTGCTAAACAATAGATTAAATAAGGATTCATACTTATTATTCATATATTCAAGTGATCCTCCACATAATCTTACCTTAAGCTTATCATAATTTTTTATGTTAGCGTGCGTTTAGATTGCAAGTAAATGTAGCAAAACAAGGCTACTAGAAGTGAATATGGGATAAAAATGGGATACAATTTTGAAATGGACTCTCGACTGGGTGATCCATCACCCAGTTAGTCTCCATGAGAATTTTGCGCTGAATGGTTTCCTTACCTATCGCACGTCAATGTGCTTAAATTCCATCTTATGGATAAGATTGTATCAATTTGTCCGTAAAATGAAGCAGTCTATTTCCCTTACTTTGCGTAAGAGATATCCTACATGGTTAACTAGTAACCCTAGGCTGTAGTAGCCTGGATCGCAGATCCAGGATCCTCTTTCCCGGATCTACGATCCGGATTACCCGAATTTCATTCCCTTACGTAGCCTGGATCGCAGATCCAGGATCCTTTTCCCGGATCTACTATGCGGGCTACCCCAATTTCATACAGTTTTAAGCAAAGATTGATATATTAGGTAATATATTATCCAGATGGAGAGCAGCCATTAAATTTATACTTTTAGGCGAGGGAAACTGGGCTAACGAGTTATTCATAGCAAGTTCAAGTTTCAGCATTGCAGCACTCGAATTCACATTTCGAGGACTGACTTATGGTGTAAGTCTGTGGATGCAGTTTAACCCCTTGTTGCGTGAGGTTAAATGGGATGCAGATGCTGATGCCGCTTTTATTACTTTTGATTTGCGACAAAGCTTTAACGATGTTATGCAGCAAATCAAAAAGTGCTGCGATTATGTTAAAGAGGATTGTAAAAGTGCTTGTCAGATTGTATTGGTCGGTTTAAATAGCGCACAAGCTGATATATTATCTGAAAAAGAGCTAATTAAATTAAAGTATGAAATTGCGAAGGATTATAATCTCTTGTGTCTTATGAAAAAAGAAGGGGATTTAATTATTGGGGAAGATTTTCAAGTAACCTGTGAAAATATGCCACATGTTGTTCTTACAGACTACATTAATGACCGTACGCACGATGAGCGAGGATTGTACTTTACCTTTTTTGGAAGGTTTTTTGGCTACTCCAAAGATCAAAAAATAGACGCAGCGCAAGCTTTGTTAGATTTTTTGGCAGGAAATAAGACACCTGCCGAATTATTGCCACATTTGAGTGCGCTTAGGCAAGGACGGCTAGGAGATAAATGTAGCTCTACGTTAGCACAGTTAAAACTTTAAACGCTCGATTCCCTATACTATCCGAACTTTTCATTGAGCATAAAATTTCCATACACATAAATATCTATGAACACGACATTTTTCTCGTGAGAGTGGTATATTTATATATATTAGTAAGCGCTTAGGCATGGAGTCGCTGCATGCGCAAATGGATGACATTGATCGTCGTTATTATTATTTTGCTTTTAGCTGGCGTTTTTGTATTTAACATAATTAAACAACGTCAAATCGACAGGGCGATGCGTACCACAGCACCTCCACCGCCATTTGTTTCAACTACAATCGCAAAATTAGAGAATTGGCAACCCCGACTTTATTCTGTGGGTGCATTTGCTGCAATTAATGGCGTGATGATTACGACCCAAGTTCCCGGTATCGTGGTGCAACTCAATTTTGAATCGGGTCAATTCATTAAAGCAGGTGAACCGATTGTTCAACTAGACGATTCGGTCGATGTGCAAAACCTCAAAAATAATCAAGCTCAACTTAATTTAACTCGATTAAATGTTGAAAGATATTATAAACTTTATCAAACTGGCGCAGTGGCAAAAGTAGATTACGATCAGAATTTCGCGCAGTTTGCGCAAGCACAAGCCCAAGTCGACAAAGCGTTGGTTCAAATTAGTCAAAAAAGAATTCGTGCGCCATTTACAGGAAAATTAGGAATACGATTAATTAATTTGGGCCAATATTTAAACCCAGGGGATCAAATCGTCGCTTTACAAGCATTAGATCCACTTTATATCAATTTTTCAGTTCCGCAACGCGAGATTAAAAATATTTATGTGGGACAGAAAATATCGGTTACCACAGATGCTTATCCGACTAAAGTATTTTTTGGAAAAGTCACCGCCATTAATTCATTGATTACGACACAAACCCGAAATATTGACGTGCAAGGAACTATTCCAAATCCGAATAATCTTTTATATCCCGGCGTATTTGGCGATGTTAATGCTTATTTACCTGAACAGAAAAAAGTGGTGACGTTACCGCAAACGGCAGTTACCTATTCTTTATTCGGAGATATTGTTTATATTGTTAAGCCGAACGATAAATTGGTAAATGGTGAAAAGACTTATATCATCAAACAACAAGTGGTGAAATTAGGTTTAATGGTAGGAGATAAAGTCCAAATTAAATCGGGACTGCAAGGCGGTGAGGAAATCGTATTTTCCGGACAATTAAAATTGCGCGATAATATGATTGTGAAAATTGATAATTCCTTTAAACCTAAACCTCCGACACCTAATGAAATGGAAGGTGGTCCATGAACAAGCGTTTCACGGACTTATTTATTTCCCGTCCCGTGCTCGCTATTGTCATCAGCTTATTAATTTTTTTATTGGGTTTAAAATCGATGATGGATCTCGAGGTTCGTCAATATCCCAAAATTAACAGCACCCTCATTAATATCACTACAAATTATCCTGGTGCACCACCCGATTTGGTCGAGGGATTTATCACGCAACAAATTGAACGTTCAGTCGCGACTTCTGAAGGGATTGATTATATGCAGTCGCAAAGTACGGATGGAGCGAGTAGTATTAATGTTTATATTAAATTAAATTACGATCCCAATACTGCATTCACTGATGTATTGAGTAAGGTCCAACAAGTTCAGAATAATTTACCGACGCAAGCGCAATTGCCGATTATCAACAAAACAGGAATCACTTCGACTTATTTAATGTTTCTTGCTTTCGATAGTGAATCCATGTCAGAAGAACAAATGTCGGATTATTTAACTCGTGTGGTGCAACCTAAATTAGTCACGGTGAGCGGAGTGGCACAAGCGCAAATTTTGGGACAAAAAACCTTTTCCATGCGTATTTGGCTAGATGTGAAAAAAATGGCGGCACTCAATGTTACACCGAATGATGTCGCGAACGTTTTGCTTGTTAATAATTATCAATCCGCTGCGGGAGCCATTAAAGGTGATTTTTTACAATTAACGATTAATGCAAATACTAGTGGATATAATGCCAAAGAATTTGAAAATATGGTTATTAAAAGTTTTAATAACACACTCGTTCGGATGAGTGATATTGGTAAAGCAGAATTAGGCTCATTGACGTATGATACGTCGGTTTATTTGAATGGTAATAGTGCTGTATTTATTGGTATTGCGCCAACTCCAACAGCGAATCCATTAACGGTAATCGATGCTGTTAAAAAATTATTACCACAATTAGAAGCGAATTACCCGCCGACTTTAACTTCGAAAGTGGTTTATGATGCGACTAAATATATTCGATCTTCAATTATTGAGGTGTTAAGGACAATAATTGAAGCTTCGATTATTGTTATCGTGGTGATGTTTTTATTTTTAGGATCATTTCGTGCAGTATTAATTCCCGTGGTTACCATTCCATTATCTTTAGTTGGCGTTATATTTTTTATGTATATGCTAGGATATTCCCTGAATTTATTAACTTTATTAGCCATGGTGCTGGCGATCGGATTAGTGGTGGACGATGCTATTGTAGTCGTAGAAAATGTGCATCGACATTTGGAAGAGGGCATGCAACCTTTTCAGGCTGCTATTTTAGGTGCGCGAGAAATTGCGACTGCGGTCATCGCCATGACGATTACGCTAGCTGCTGTTTATGCGCCAATCGGGTTTATGACAGGATTAACGGGTGCATTATTTATTGAATTTGCATTTACGTTAGCGGGTGCAGTTATTGTATCTGGTATCATTGCGCTAACGCTATCGCCCATGATGAGCTCAAGAATATTAAAACCAGAACAAACTCGATTCGCAAAATTTGTCGATCGACAATTCGAACATTTTAAAAATTTTTATCATCGACTATTACAAAAAGCCTTGGATCTTCGTAGTTTTGTAGTCGTGGTAGCGGTTTGTGTTTTGTTGAGCTGTTTTGGTTTATATGTATTAACACCAGCTTTATTAGCTCCGACCGAAGATCAAGGCCTATTATTAGTCACAGGAACCGCTCCGGATTATGCAAATATTACTTACGTTGAAAGATATTCCGCGCAATACGATCCTATCGCGCAATCTTTTCCGTCTACGCAGAATAGTTTCGTTTTAAATGGTTCAGGTGCTGGTGGAGTGAGCGTGTTAAATCAGGTTTTTGCTGGCGTGATTATGAAGCCGTGGGACGAGCGAACAGAGACACAATTTGAAGTTCAACCGATATTCCAAAAGAAATTAAATCGCGTGACAGGCTTACGTTCAGTCGCTTTTCCATTACCTTCGTTACCCGGTTCAGGGAGTGGTTTACCTGTGCAATTCATATTGACTTCCATCGGTTCGTTTGAAGAGTTGTACAAAATTGCGGAAAAAATTAAAGATGACGCGCGTCGCAGCGGTTTATTTTTATATGTCGATAATGCATTGCAAATCGATAAGCCTGAAATCATAGTAGATATCGATCGTAATATGGCGGGAATATTAGGAATTACGATGCAAGATATTGGTAATGCCATGGCGGTTGCATACGGTGGAAATTATGTAAATTGGTTTCCGATGCAAGGGCTTAATTATAAAGTTGTGCCACAAGTAAAACAAAGATTTCGTTTAGTTCCTGAAGATTTAAATAGATTATATATCCGTACAGGTTCTCAATCTCAAACGGGGAGTAACCAAGTCGGTGCTATGGGCACAGGTGGAGGTGGTCCAGCCGGTCCGGGTGGTGGATCAGCTTCGGGCTCACTTTCCGGTTTGAACGCCTCGACTGGAGGGGGCGCATCAGCGGGTTCTCAAGGAACCCTCATTCCCTTATCGACAGTAGCCAAATTGAGACATATCGTCGTGCCTAATCAATTAACCCATTTTCAACAATTAAATTCAGCTACGGTGGAAGCCGTACTGGGACCGTTAGTGACAATGGGGCAAGGATTGAAATTTTTGCAAGACCGAGCACAAAAATATATGCCGACAGGTATGAGTTATGATTATGCGGGTGAATCGCGACAGTTTATTCAAGAAGGTAGTGGATTAATTGTTACATTCTTTATTTCTTTTATTGTTATCTATCTTGTTTTATCTGCGCAATTTGAGAGTTTTCGCGATCCTTTTATTATTTTAATCAGTGTTCCGATGTCGATTTGTGGTGCGTTAATATTTTTAAATCTGGGTTCGACCTTTACCGACGCGTTAACTATTAATATTTACACGCAGGTGGGTTTAATTACATTAATTGGTTTAATCAGCAAACATGGTATTTTGATGGTGGAATTTGCCAATCAGTTACAGGCGCATGAGGGTTTATCTATTCGTGAAGCCATTGAAAAATCAGCAGCTACACGTTTACGCCCCATTTTAATGACGACGGCCGCTATGGTATTAGGTGTAGTCCCATTACTTTTGGCGAGTGGAGCAGGCGCTCAAAGCCGTTTCGCGATAGGGGTCGTCATATTTACGGGGATGTTGATTGGTACATTTTTTACTTTATTCGTCGTACCAACCATGTATACTTTTATAGCGAAGAAACATCAACCTTTACAAACGCCAGAAGACCATGTTGAATAACTCTGAATTACCACCCTATATTCTGCGTAAAAGCAAAAAAGCACGTTATTTGCAGTTAAAAATCACCTCTGAAGGTGAGTTAGAAGTTATCGTTCCACATCGAATATCACAAAAAAATGCTTTGCTTTATTTACAAGAAAATCGAGATTGGATCGAGCAACGCAGACATTTAATTCAAGTTCAACCTGCAGCAATCACTTGGCCACAAGAAATTCACTTGCATGCCATTGAGTGTCAATGGTCTTTATCTTATGCCCATCATGCGACTCGTTCACGTCTCACTGAAAAATGGGACGAATTACAAATTAGTTTGCCGCAGCCTGAAATCGAGAGCGCAATAAAAATCGTTAAACGCTGGTTAAAAAGGAAGGCGCAATTAGAACTAACCCCATGGTTGCAACGGATTAGTCAGCGTTGTCAATTACCTTATAAAAGTTTAAGTTATCGCGGACAAAAAACCTTATGGGGAAGTTGTACCCGAGATAAAGACATTAGTCTTAATTATAAGTTATTATTTTTGCCAGCTGAATATGTAGAATATGTTATGGTACATGAACTATGTCATACTATTTATTTCGATCATTCAGCGAACTTTTGGCAATTAGTAGAAAGATTTATTCCGAATTGGCGAATATTACGGAAACAAACCAAACTGGGTGATCAATGGATACCAAGGTGGTTAAAATAATTAATTAAAAGGAGGAATTATGAATAAAAAATTAATAAACGCGTTTTTTTTATTTTCTTTTGTCTGCACAAGTTATGCAGCAGCTACCCCGAACGTAAGTAATCCTAATGATCCAAATATAAATACAACTACCAATGCACCTCCTTCACAGAGAGAAATTGAATTGCGAACTAAGGCGAATAAGATTAGGTCGGCTAACACGCGAGCGACCCCTGATCCCATTGATAAGTCTGGTGTAGGCAAAAGGCCTTATAATACGCCCAATGGGCCTGTCAGTACGACTCCGATTACTAGACCGAATACAAACCCTATCGAAGCTCCCAATATGAGTGATACACAAACCAGTAATAATGATATCACACTAAAAAATTGCGCTAAGCAAGACATTAAAAATCAAGATGGTAATTTCGTATTACATACGGGTGATCACAAAAAACCGCAATTATATTTAATTCGCAACACCAGTAAATATATTATTACAGTAGATCATACTAAAGATAATCCTGGTGCGAGTGCAGGGTGGGCCTCGCGCATGCATCCTGGGAATTGGTCCGCTATGATAATTTCAGAGCCTAATTTTATGATTAAATGTAGTCGCGGACTTTTGCGTGGCGGCGCCAAAAATATTTCTTGCCAAGATTTAGTGAGCGTTTGTTACTATGATAATTTTACTGACAAAGAAAATATTGCTTCAATGGGAACGTTTTGGTTAGTAGAGGATTTACCTTACACTGGATTCCAACAAAAAATGGAAACACGTCAAATTTCATTTCCTTACAAATAAGATAATCGTGTAATATAAGTTCCCTGCAGAAATGCGGGGAAACTATTTAGCAAGGAGAGCTAGTATTAACTATTATTAGAAGCCGAGCAAAAATGCAACAAAAAATACAAATTAATCATATTACAGTCGCGAATAATCATCCTTTTGTTTTATTTGGAGGGATGAATGTTTTAGAGTCTGCAGATTTAGCTTTAGAAATTGCTCAGCATTATGTGGCTGTCACTCGGAAATTAGAAATTCCTTTCATTTTTAAAGCCTCATTTGATAAAGCGAATCGATCATCGATTAATTCTTTTCGAGGTTTAGGCCTACAAAAAGGCTTGCAAATATTAGCAGATATTAAGTCCAAATATCAGGTACCCATCATTACCGACGTGCATGAGCCTTGGCAAGCACAAGCGGTAGCAGAAGTCGCAGATGTACTGCAATTACCGGCTTTTTTATCTCGGCAAACTGATTTAATTAAAGCATTGGCTGAGACTGGAAAAGTTATCAATATTAAAAAAGCCCAATTTCTTTCAGCCCACGAAATGCGTCATATTTTAGAAAAATTTCAGGCTTGTGGAAATAATCAATTAATTTTATGTGAGCGCGGAAATTGTTATGGTTATAACAATTTAATCGTAGATATGTTAAATTTTCCGATCATGAAATCATTTGGATTTCCCGTTATTTTTGATGTCACGCATTCACTGCAAATTCCTGGCGGTCAGTCAGATTGTGCGGGCGGTCGACGTCAACTATGTTTTGATTTGGCGCGCGCAGGCATGGCGATGTCTATTGCAGGCTTATTTTTGGAGGCGCATCCTGATCCCGCACAAGCGAAATGTGATGGCCCTTCAGCCTTGAAATTAGCGGATTTAGAAGATTTTTTAAAGCAATGTAAGCAAATTGATTTAGTAGTTAAAACTGTCAAACAATCTGATTTAATGTCCATTAGCTAGTACCAGATAATCATATTTCTGGAATCACACGCATGACAAAAATGGAATTATGAGGTCATACTTGTGTTTGACATCCCGTGTTAAATTTTAATTTATATTGGCTTTAATACCGCTTTAAACAGTTCACAGTCCCTTCATTCCAGTCTATCACTTCTATTTGACCTTGATTAATCATGTTATTTAATAAACGATAAGTACGATTGCTATTTGCAAATAAATTACACGAGCGTGAGGATTTGACTGCATGTTTGATAATCTCTTCCCATGTGATGGTATCTTCATTTCTGCTTTCTTTGTATAAATTTGCACGTTTAAATAAACCCACGGAATCTGTACGATAGGCCGATTTAAATTCGCTTAGTAAACTATTTCGTAAGTTGTTCCTGCTGACTTTCTCTATTAATTCACGCATCATTTGGCGATCGTATTTCTTAGTATCCAAATAAACGGTATTTACATTGTCTGGCAATGCGGAAAAAATTTCGGCTAGTTTATTCTCGTTTTCTTCTAATTTATTATTTCTCAAATCCAGCGTGGTTAAACTAGAAGGCAGATGCGTATAATAATCTTGTGTTAAATGAGCAAGCTTATTTCCACTTAAGTTGAGAGAAGTTAAATTGGGTAAGGTCGAAAACAACGTGTGCAAGGTTGATTGTCCAAGATCATTATAACTTAGATCAAGAACAGTCATACTTTTTGGCAATGCATCAAAAAAATTATTTAAATAAGAGCACATTCCAAGATTATTATTATTCAGATTGAGTGATAATAGGTTCGGTAAATTTTTGAATGCTTGGACAAGGTCAATTTTCTTGCTCAAGGGACCCAGATTATTGTCGCTAAAATCTAATGAGGTTACACTGCGATCCATGACGGCAAAAAATTCTGACAGGTTTATATCCGATTCCTTGCTAATATTATCTCCTAAATTAAGTGAAATTATTTTTCTATTCTCATTTTCTGCAAATGACCGAAAAGCAGTAATTAAAATGTTAAACGTTACTTGGCCGAGATAATTGCCTCTTAAATTCAGGTCAGTCAATGTGAGAGGTAGGTTATCTAGAAAGTAAGGTAAATCGTTTTCTCCACCTGAATAAAGCATATTATAACTAAAATCCAATGATACGAGTGGCACTGGCATATCTCTGAGATGCACCGAGGCTCCCATTGAATTATGACTAAGAATAAGTGAAGTCACAGATGATGGAATTCCATGGATGGTATAGATAATTTTGCCACTGTCGAGTTTGCCAAGACAATTAGCTCGCAAATCTAAAGTGGTCACGGTGAGAGGAAGTGCAAAAACAGATTTTGTTAATTCAAAATTTGGGTGCTTAGCATCATCAGCACTAATAACTATTATATTTGTATAAATTTGCTGCTCTGTTTTTTCAAGTGGCCGCCCGGGATCTTCTGTTTGGACTATGGGACTTATTGAAAGAGTTACCGACGTAATTGTATTTGGTATTCTATTTAATATATCTATTAACTTCGTTTGTTGTATGTTGCAAAGCCAACGCCCATACATAACTAAGGAAGTAATGTGCGCAGGAATAACTGCAAACGCTTCTCCAATAATGCTGAAATCTGTGTCAGATTGTGCATTGCCACTGATGCCCAATTTTTTAATATTGCTGGTGATCTTACAGATTAAGATTTGCGATATATTATTATTTTTTCTTAAAAAGGGCGCGTCATAAATAATGGTATCGATGCTGTCTGGAAGATCGGTATAAAAAGATTGTAATAAATTATCATCACCAAATGAGTCATTACGATCTAATAAATCCATCACTTCAGAATCAAAATGCAACGCGGTAAACTGAATTTTTAACGATTTTAATGCGCTGGCGAGTTTCCGGAAAAATGCAGAAATCTTTATTTTTTGGCCTTCACTTTTTTGTGATTTTATTAATGCGGATACACTGATTGCAGATGGATAAAAAAAATGTTCATATGGTTTCATATATTTATTTATGCTTTTTAATTTGGTGTCCTAGCAAGATTGTAAAGCAAATTACTTAAGTAAGTCTTATTTACAACATGGGGTGCTAAAATCTACGAGGAGCCTGAGTAAAAAGATTAAATAAATATTACGAATGGCCTCCACCACCTTTTCAGTATTTAATCTTTTTCTTCGACGGGTATCTCGTGAGGTTGTAAGGAGTTAGCTTTTTCGTTAATTTGCAAACTTTCCGTCGGATAATCGTAACGACCATCGCTATGCGTCATGCATCCGTAGTAATTATATTCCTTTAAAAGGCGTGCTCGATCGGCTTCAGTGACATGGGTATAGGCTGCGGTTTGATTAATCGCGCCTCCATTTGGACCGCCACTATTCAATTTTTGTTTGATCTGCAGACACATGGGGTTGTCGACGTAGGTGTGAGCATCTGTGGGTAGGGTATCGCAGCCACAGAGTAAAATAGGTAGCAGGCTCAAAAGTAAGAATTGATTGCGCATGATTTCACCTCCATGGTGATTAAGAAAAATGTTCCAGAATGCATAAGCGACGTGAGTTTACGTTAATCGTGTGATATTTTACGTTTAACATACTGAAATTATAGACTAGCCGGAGTTACATTGGGCAAACAAACGAAAGAAAAAAAAATCAAAAAATCTAAAAAAACTTTTCACAAGGGAAAAGACCCGCATTTAGAGCGTGAAAGTGATCAGTACCCTAATCCTGTGCCGTCTCGTGAATTTATTATCCAGTACCTAGAGGAAAGAGATTGTCCCACCTCTTTTGCACATCTCGTCAAAATTTTTCAGATCACTGATGATGAGGAAAAGGAAGGTTTGCGCCGACGTTTAATCGCGATGACCCGTGACGGGCAAATTATAAGCAACCGTAGAGGTAGTTACGCTTTAGTTTCCAAATTAGAATTAATTCGTGGGCGTGTACAAGCACACAGAGATGGATTTGGCTTCCTCATTCCAGATGATGGACAAGATATTTTCTTACCTGCTCGCGAAATGCAAGGAGTTTTCAATGATGACGTGGTGTTGGTGCGGATTACAAATCAATTTGCCCGGCGACCCGAAGGCTCAATAGTAGAGGTCTTGGAACGCAATACGCATCAATTGGTAGGACGTTTTCTGGAAGAAGAAGGGGTCACTTTTGTTGATCCAGATGATAAACATATTTTTCAAAACGTCATGATTCCGCCAGGTCAGGCGGCCTCAGCAAAAGCGGGCCAATTTGTCGTAGTCCAGATTACGGCGCAGCCTACAAAGAGGCGCCAGGCATTAGGCAAGGTTATTGAGGTGTTAGGAGATCATTTAACCCCGGGTATGGAAGTAGAACTTGCTATTCGGTCACATGAGTTACCGTTTGAATGGCCACAGGCTGCGTTGCAAGAATCAGAGCGATTTTTGCCAGAAGTCACCGACGATGAGAAAAAAACACGCTTAGATTTGCGACGAATGCCATTTGTTACCATTGATGGTGAGGATGCTAAAGATTTTGATGATGCCGTGTATTGTGAACATGTGGGCCAGGGTTGGGTTTTATATGTAGCTATTGCCGATGTCTCGCATTATGTGGGAGTGGAATCAAATTTAGATCGGGAAGCTGAGCTTCGTGGAAATTCAGTATATTTCCCTGCGAAAGTGATTCCGATGTTACCCGAAACCTTATCCAACAATTTATGCTCATTAAAACCGAACACTGATCGATTGGCCATGGTATGTGTGATTTCAATTAGTGCTGAGGGTGAAATTGAAAATTATTTTTTTCGTGATGCGGTTATTCATTCGCAAGCACGTTTAACTTATACCGAAGTCGCTGGTATGTTGGAGGGAGTAAAAACGCCACATCAATTTTTATATCAGCATATTAAAAGATTACATAATTTATTTAAGAAATTATTGTTTCAACGTCAATTGCGCGGTGCAATCGACTTTGATACTACGGAAACTAAAATTGAATTTGATGATAAAGGTAAAATCGCGCAAATCGTTCCTCTCGTACGTAATGATGCACATCGTTTAATTGAAGAAATGATGTTAGCAGCGAATGTATGTGCTGCAGATTTTCTAGGAAAATCAGATATTCCTGGAGTTTATCGCGTGCATGATGGACCCCGGCATGAAAAACTCATAGCATTACGAGATTTTTTAAAGAATTTCAATTTACGCTTAAGCGGTGGTGATACGCCTAATACCAAAGATTTTGCAAAATTGTTGGAGCGTGTCAATAAAAGAGATGATGCGCGCTTAATTCAAACCGTTATGTTGCGTTCATTACAACAAGCGATCTATAGTCCTAAGAATTTAGGCCATTTTGGTTTAGCTTATGAGGCTTATACGCATTTTACTTCACCGATACGTCGTTATCCTGATTTGCTTGTACATCGCGCGATTAAATATTTAATCGCTAAAAAGCGTGCTAAAAAATATCATTACAATATGGCTACGATGGAGCATTATTCTGAACATTGTTCGATGACTGAAAGACGTGCTGATCGCGCGACTCGCGATGCCGTCGATTGGCTGAAATGCGAATATATGCAAGATAAAGTGGGGCAGTCGTTTGCGGGACGTATTGTTGAGGTGACTGGTTTTGGTATATTTGTTGAATTAAATGATATTTATGTGCAAGGTTTAGTGCACGTCACTAATTTATTGAATGATTATTATCATTATGATGATGTGCATCATTTATTGCGTGGTAAAAAAACTAATCGTGTGTATCGTTTAGGGGATCCCATTCATGTTTTGGTGGCTAAAGTAGACTTAGATGAGCGTACGATTGATTTTGATTTGGCTGATAATACCGAAAATAGCGCATAACATTATCTTTAGAAGCATGTCCAACTGCATCGCATAGATAGGAAATCATCTATCTATTCATTAGCTTTTTTCTTAAATTTAGTTGAAAGATTTTATATTGACGTTCTTACACTTGGATGGTAGTTTTACCACTAACGCAAAAACATAAGGGATTATGCGAACAGTCTAGGATATCTTTCACCTGGCCTGCGGTAGCGTGTGTGAGATTAACTTAATACAAAAATATCTCAATCTTCAAACGCACACTTCGTATAATTATTTCGAATTAATAATTTAGTTAGTAAATAAAAACCATGTTAAGAAATTCTGTGATTCTTGTTACTGGTGGTACAGGTTCTTTTGGCAATGCTTTTATAAGAATGACTCTGGATAAATTTAATCCACACAAGATCATTGTTTATTCGCGAGATGAAATGAAACAATGGGAAATGGCTAAATTATTCAAGGGCGATGATCGCATTCGTTTTTTCATTGGAGATATACGTGATCGTGAACGTTTGTATCGTGCATTAGATGGTGTGGATTATGTAGTGCATGCAGCGGCCACAAAAATTGTGCCTACTGCTGAATATAATCCATTCGAATGCGTTAAAACCAATATTAACGGCGCTATGAATTTAATTGATGCTGCGATTGATAAACGCGTTAAGCGAGTAGTTGCATTATCCACTGATAAAGCTTGTAGCCCTATTAATTTATATGGAGCAACGAAGCTTGCTTCCGATAAATTATTTGTTGCAGGAAATTCTTATGCTGGAGAATTTGGAACGCGATTTGCGGTCGTACGCTATGGTAATGTCATGGGTTCACGAGGCTCGGTAATTCCATTTTTTTTATCGATAAAAAATTCGGGAATATTCCCAATTACTGACGATCGTATGACACGCTTTATGATTACTTTAAACGAAGCTGTTGAATTAGTATGGCATGCTTTCGATGATATGATCGGTGGCGAAATTTATGTGAAAAAAATCCCTTCTATGAAAGTCGTTGACATAGCTTATGCGATAGCACCGGATGTGAAGCACCAGGTTGTAGGTATCCGCCCAGGTGAAAAATTACATGAGCAAATGATCAGTTATGAAGATGCGGCTTATACCTATGAATATCCTGACCATTATAAAATTCTACCCGCTATTCACGAATGGAGTTCGGATCAGGCTCGTATTAATTGCGGAAAAAAAGTAGAACCTAATTTCATTTATTCTTCGGATTCTAATGTGGAATGGATGAGTGTAGAACTATTGCGAAATTGGATTAATCATTATCATGATCAAATAGGGAGAATCTAAGATATGACGATTCCTTATGGTCGCCACTCTATCAGTCCTGCAGATAGAGACGCTGTTTTAGAAGTATTAAATTCGGATTTTTTAACTCAAGGTCCGATGATTCCGCGCTTCGAACAGGCATTGGCAGATTATTGCAAAAGTCAGTACGCGATTGTGACTACCAATGCCACTGCTGCTTTACATATTGCTTGTTTAGCATTGGATGTAGGACCAGGTGATTTGGTTTGGACAAGCCCCATCACATTTGTTGCGAGTGCGAATTGTGCTCTTTATTGTGGTGCAGAGGTTGATTTTGTAGATATCGATCCTAATTCCTACAATATGAGCGTTTCGAGTTTAGCGAATAAATTAGCTGCTGCGAAAGTCGCTAATCGATTACCCAAAGTTGTGATTCCCGTGCATTTATGCGGTCAGCCATGTGAAATGCAAGAAATATATGCCTTATCATTACAGTATGGGTTTCGTATTATTGAAGATGCTTCACATGCTATTGGTGGACTTTATAAAAATGCTCCCATCGGAAATTGTGCGTATAGTGATATTACGATATTTAGTTTTCATCCCGTTAAAATTATTACGACGGGCGAGGGTGGTGCTGCTCTCACAAATGATTTGAAATTAGCAAAACGTTTAACGAGTCTGCGCAGTCATGGAATTACACGTGATGCAGCAGAGATGACGCATCCTTCAGAAGGTCCTTGGTATTATCAACAATTGGAATTAGGCTTCAATTATCGAATGACAGATTTACAAGCTGCATTGGGCTTAAGTCAATTACAACGTCTAGATGCAGTCGTCGCTAGACGACATGTTTTAGCCCAACGCTATAATGAATTGTTTGCTTCAATAAATATAAAGCAGCCTTGGCAACATCCGGATAGTTATTCTGGAATGCATCTTTATATAATCAGACTGTTAGATGCGCATAAAAGCTATCACCGTAGGGTATTTGAAAATTTACGTGAAGCAGAAATCGGAGTAAATTTACATTATATTCCGGTTTATCGACAACCTTATTATGCGCGTCTTGGGTTTAACCCAGAAGATTTTCCAGAGGCTGAAAAATACGGTATTTCTGCTATTACCCTACCACTATATCCTGAATTAACTGATACACAGCAAGTGCATATTGCTAATTCAGTTTTGCGAGCCATTAACGAATGAAAATTGCAATTATTCCAGCGCGTGGTGGTAGTAAACGTATTCCAAGAAAAAATATTAAATTATTCGCAGGAAAACCTATGCTGGAATACGCGATTATGGTAGCTAAAAAAAGTAATCTATTTGATGCCGTCGTCGTTTCCAGTGACGATCAAGAAATTTTAAATTTAGCAACTCAATTAAATGTCACGCCTTTATTACGACCGCTTGAACTTGCAAATGATACTACACCCACTGTACCTGTTATTGCGCATGCTATCAAAATGGGAATGGATAATTGGAACTGGCAACCTTCAGCGGTTTGCTGTATTTACCCTGCCGTACCGTTTTTACAATCCGAGGCATTAGTTGAGGGGTTTACATTATTGGAACAGGTGAGTGCGGATTACGTTTTTCCCTTGGTTATGTTTCCCACCGTAATTCAGCGCGCACTGCGTTTAGCAAAAGATGGGAAAGTATCCGCATTTAGCGAAGAATATTATCGTTATCAAGACAAATGCACACAAGATATCGAACCTGCTTATCATGATGCGGGACAATTTTATTGGGGTAAACCTGCTGCTTGGCTAGAAGGGAAAAACATACATTTAAATAGTTTTGCTTTCACAATTCCATATTGGAGAGTAGTCGATATTGATACTCCTGATGACTGGGTGCGAGCCGAATTAATTCAACAATCATTAATGGTGAAAGAAATATTATGACTTCCATAAATTATAAAACTGAACAAGAAGCATTTTGGTCGGGTACGTTTGGTACCGATTACATTTCTAGAAACAAGAGTGATGAGTTGTTAGCCTCTAATCTTTATTTTTTTTCACATGCTTTGCGATCTCTCACGCGTATTCAATCTTGTGTAGAGTTTGGTGCAAATATTGGGATGAATTTACGCGCTTTAAAATTATTATTCCCTAATATGCAACAATACGGAATTGAAATAAACGCTACAGCTGCAGAAGGTCTAGCAAACTTTATTGGCAAAGAAAATGTATTTACTGGTTCAATTCTGGATTATGAAGTAAAAAATAAATTTGATTTAGCATTAATTAAAGGGGTTTTAATACACATTAATCCCGAAATGTTAGAGGAGGTATATCGCAAATTATATCAAGCATCTAAACGTTATATTCTAATTTGTGAATATTATAATCGCTCTCCAGTTAGCATTCCTTATCGTGGTCATAATGATCGTCTTTTTAAACGTGATTTTTGTGGTGAAATGTTAACTTTGTTTCCTGATCTTAAATTAATTGATTATGGTTTTGCTTATCATAAAGATCCAGCATTTCCACAAGATGATATCACTTGGTTTTTGCTGCAAAAGGAAAGTTAATTATGCTGAAGTATTGTAACCGTTGTGTAATGCCTTCCACTAAACCGGATCTGCATTTAGATGCAGAGGGTATTTGTAATGCCTGTCGAGCTTATGAGAATCGTAAATATGTTGATTGGGATAAGCGCAAACAAGAACTGCTTGAACTTTTCGATAAATACCGCACTTCGGGATCAAATTGGGATTGCATTATTCCTGTGAGCGGAGGCAAAGATAGCACTTACCAAGTCGTGCGTGTTTTACAATTAGGCTTAAATCCATTATGCGTTACTGCAACTACCTGCGATTTATCTGAAATTGGAAGAAAAAACATAGATAATATTAAAAAATTGGGTGTGGATCTTATTGAGTTTTCGCCTAATCCCAACGTGCGAGCGAAATTAAATTATCTTGGTTTAACCCAAGTAGGCGATATTTCATGGCCGGAACATGTTGGTATTTTCACGATTCCAGTTAAAGCGGCCGTACAATTTAATGTTCCACTGATTGTGTGGGGCGAAAATTCACAAAATGAATATGGTGGACCTGCTGCAGCTTCTGAGAATAATGTTTTGACTCGACGTTGGTTGGAAGAGTTTGGCGGTTTGTTGGGTTTGCGTGTGTCCGATATTATTGAAATGGGTGAGATTCCTGCTAAACATTTATTACCCTATCAATATCCCACTGATGCTGAGTTACAAAGGGTTGGGGTTACAGGTTTATTTCTCGGACATTACTTACCTTGGGATGGTTTAGCAAATGCATTGATTGCACAGGCCAATGGTTTCACCACATATGCACATGCTGTTGAGGGTTCTATTGTTAATTATGAAAATTTAGATAATCATCAGACGGGGATTCATGATTATTTTAAATTTCTAAAATTCGGATTTTCACGTGCCACAGACATTGCGTGTTTACACGTTCGCCGTGAACGAATTACGCGGCGAGATGCTATTGAAATGGTGAAAAGACATGATGGTAAATTTCCTTGGAAATATTTAGGAAAATCCTTGGAAGATATTCTTGCCCCATTAAACATGACGCTCGCGGAATTTATTGAGATCTGCGATCAATTTACTAATAAAAAAATCTTTAAACGTAATGCGGTGGGCGCACTTTGTAAGGATGTGCAAGGTAATCTTGAAAAATTAAATTACGATAACGAAAATCTTGCTTACGCTCCGGTATGAAACTTGCAATTATCAATTATGGCATGGGAAATTTAGCCTCTGTCCGTCGTGCATGTACTGAATTAGGTGCCAGCGTACAAATAGCCGAACATCCAGATGCTTTGTCAGAAGTAGATCGTATTATTCTTCCCGGAGTGGGAGGATTTGCTGAAGGTGCTAAGCGTTTACATGTGGGCGGCTGGAAAGAGGCTATTTATCGACAGGTTTTAGGAATGGGTAAACCTTTACTTGGCATCTGTTTAGGCATGCAATTATTAGCAGATTCAAGTGAAGAGGGAGAATGTTGTTCTGGTTTAAGTTTAATTGCGGGACAAGTTCAACATCTCAATAAATTTGGCTGTGATTTACGCGTTCCTCATGTAGGATGGAACGATATTAATTTAAAATTTTCTCATCCTTTATTTGCTGGAATTACTTCCGGTACTGATTTTTATTTCGTACATAGCTATGCATTCAAACCGGCAGTGAATGACTGTGTTACTGCGAATGTTTATTATGGATCAGAAATTACTGCGGCGGTTATCTCGCAGAATATTTTTGGTGTGCAATTTCATCCGGAAAAAAGCTCGAAAGCTGGACGTCGTTTATTACAGAATTTTTTAAATTACGTGAGTTAGAGAGTTACAGGCAACATACCGTCGCCTGTAACCTCGTAAACGAATGTAACCCCGGAAAAGTTTTTTAATTATGTTAAAAATACGTGTAATCCCAACTTTGTTATGGAAAGATTTTGGTTTGGTAAAAGGGGTAGGCTTTGATAGTTGGCGCCGAGTGGGTTCTATTTTACCTGCAATAAAGGTTTATAACACACGTGATGTCGATGAGCTTATTGTTATGGATATTGTTGCTTCGCAAAATCAACAACCACCGGAGCATGAATCCGTAGAAGATTTTTCGGATGCTTGTTTTGTTCCACTTACCGTTGGTGGTGGAATTACACATATTTCAGAAATCACGAATTTATTACATGCGGGTGCCGATAAAATTTTAATAAACACGGCTGCGTATAACGATCCTAATTTAATTGAAAAAGCAGCTGCACATTTTGGTTCGCAATGCGTTGTCGTTGGTATAGATGTTCGCTTAATTTCTCCAGGAAAATATGCGTGTTTTAGCCATGCTGGCACGGTATTAACGGATAAAAATCCTGTAAATTGGGCGCGAGAGCTTAGTGATCGAGGTGCTGGAGAAATTGTAATTAGCTCAATTGATCGGGATGGCACTATGCAAGGATATGATTTAGCACTCACTGCGATGATTGCTAAAGCTGTGGATATTCCAGTGATCGCTTCAGGTGGAGCAGGAACGTATGAACATATGCGTTTAGCTATCCAAGAAGGAGGGGTTTCGGCGGTTGCAGCCGCGAGCATGTTTCACTTTACTGAACAAACACCGGCGGGTGCTAAGTTAGCATTACAAGCAGCGGGTATTCCCGTAAGAAAAACTTATGTCACTCAATAATATTTCTAGGACAATAATATGAATATTGTTTTTCGAGTTGATGCTTCGGTTATTATCGGAAGTGGCCATCTTATGCGATGTTTGGTGTTAGCGGATTTTTTTAAAAGGCGTGGTGCAGAAATTCATTTTATTTCAAGAGATTTACCAGAGACCTATCAAACGTTAATAACACAACGTGGGAATCGATTACATTTATTATCTACATCGAATAAGACGGAATTTATCGATGATCCGCAAGGACCGCCGCATGCGCATTGGCTAGGTGTAAATTGGCAAGTGGATGCGAATGAAGTGCTTGCAGTCATTAAAACGTTAAATAAAATTGAAATGTTGGTAATAGATCATTATGGTTTGGATGCCCGCTGGGAAGAAATATTTCGTAATGAAGTTAGAAAGATTTTTGTCATCGATGATTTAGCGGATCGGCCACATAATTGTGATGTATTACTCGATCAAAATTTTTATCTTAATTCTACTACACGTTATCATGACTATATTCAATCCTATACGGAATGTTTATTAGGTCCGCAATATGCATTATTACGACCTGAATTTACTCTTGCACGTCAAAAATATCCCCGAAGTGAACGACCGCTTAAAGCTGTACAGAGAATTAATATTTGTTTTGGTGGAATAGATGCTAAAGGTGATACACTCAAAACATTAGCTGCTCTAGAGCCCTGGCTCAAAAAATCCTTGCAAATAGATGTGGTTTTAGGTGCTGCGTCACCGATTCAGGAAGCGGTTTTAAATTTTATTAAGTCATACCCAACAGTTCAGCTACATATTTCACCCAACCATTTAAGTGAATTATTGGCTTTAGCCGATTTAGGAATAGGCGCTGCAGGTGGAATGACCTGGGAACGCGCATGCGTGGGTTTACCTTCTATCACGATGGCGGTCGCTGAAAATCAATGGAAATTAGCAACTGACGTGGCGCGTGCTGGAATGCATCTTTTTTTGGGTAACAGCACAAAGGTTGAAAAACAAGAACTAGCGTCGGCTATCGAATTAATGTTAGCTAATAAATATTTGCGACAAAGTTTTGCGGATAACAGTTTACGTTTGACAGATGGCAAAGGTGCAGAACGCGTTACTCAAAATGTTTTAATCTCTTCTATTGAATTACGTGAGGCCTCTATCAATGATTGTGAAAATATATTTAAATGGCGTAATGATGCTGTTAATCGGCGATATTCTCACGATACGCGTGAAATTACTTATGCAGAGCATCAGTCTTGGTTTGAAAAAGTATTAGAAAATGAAAATCGATTTATATTAATTGGGTCAGATAAGCAAGGCCCATTGGGCGTATTAAGATTTGATTGGTTAGAAAATTATTGGGTAACCTCAATCTATTTAGTTCCTAATCGGCATGGAGAAGGTTTAGGAGCCTCCCTTTTAGTTCGTGGATTAGAATGGCTGCAAACTCGAAGTCAAGGTCGTCATAAGGTCAAGGCAGAAATTCAGCCAGAAAATATGGCTTCGCATATTGTATTTCAACGTGCTGGATTTAAAAAACAATTTTCTACGTTTGTCACGGAGATACAAGAATGATAAAAATTGCAAATCGATGTATTGGTCGAGATTATTTACCATTTATCATCGCTGAAATGTCCGGTAATCATAATCAATCGTTAGAGCGTGCATTAGAAATTGTAGAAGTCGCAGCAAAAAGTGGAGCGCACGCCCTTAAAATTCAAACTTATACACCTGAGACGATGACGATTGATTTGAATGAACGTGAATTTTATATTAGCGATGCTAATAGTCTGTGGGCGGGTGCATCACTTTATAAATTATATGGCGAAGCGTACACACCGTGGGAATGGCATGAGGCTATTTTTAAACGCGCGAATGAGTTAGGAATTATTCCTTTTAGTACGCCGTTTGATGCAACAGCAGTAGATTTTCTGGAAAGTTTAAATGTACCTTGTTACAAAATCGCATCATTTGAGAATACGGATTTACCGTTAATTCGAAAAGTAGCGGCAACGGGTAAACCCATTATTATTTCAACAGGAATGGCGTCTATTGCAGAATTAGATGAAACTATGCGTGCTGCACGCGAGGCCGGATGTAAAGATCTTATATTATTAAAATGCACGAGCACTTATCCTGCATCGCCTGAAAATACAAATATCATGACTATTCCACATTTAAGCGAACTTTTTTCTTGCGAAGTGGGTTTATCTGACCATACGATGGGAATCGGAGTCGCTGTTGCCAGTGTTGCATTAGGTGCTTCAGTCATCGAAAAACATTTTACATTGCGAAGAGCGGACGGTGGTGTGGATAGTGCTTTTTCGTTAGAGCCGAAAGAAATGACTGAACTTGTCATTGAAACCGAACGTGCGTGGAAATCTTTGGGTAAAGTGAGTTATGGACCGACCGCAGCAGAGATGAAATCTCTACAATTTCGACGATCACTCTATATTGTAAATGATATGAAAGCCGGTGATATTTTAAATGCAAGCAATGTGCGTGCTATACGTCCTGGTCTTGGTATGCCGCCTAAATATTTAGAAATCATTTTAGGGAAAAAAGTGAGTCGTGATGTTGTGCGTGGTACCCCGCTGGATTGGCAGCTCATTCAAAGTATCTAATACCTAATGGATAATGTAATAAATCATTTATCAGGCTTAAAAATTCTGTATTTAACGGAAGAACATTATTCCCAACCCGTAAATGATAATTTATTTCCGAATAATCGCTATGAGTTTATTTCTCCTCTCACTTTCAATACATTGCTACGATGGGCGCGAGATTCTCAATTCTTTTTCATTGAACCTCAAATCAAAATTGCTGATTATGCAGGAAATGATGTTCTTTCACGTCTATTGCGGCACGTTGCCTCTCTGCTTAAATTTAAATTTATAAAATCTGCTTTTGATTTCTTCTATCTTGCAATTAATTTATTTAAATTCACGCAATTTGAAAGCTCGAAATTCTGGCGGCAAGTTAAAATTATATGGGAATTGATAAAAGATAAACGGATAAAAGCGCTTGCTGATGAGTTAATTAAGTCGAATGCTTCGTGGATAATTATGTCACCGAATGTCTCAAGTTGGACGCGCTATGCCATGTTAGCGAGTGCCTTGCATTCTCGCACTCCTATTTCTTTTTCTAAAGCGCTCATTGAAGAAATGGAGCCGGCAGCGCATGTCTGTGCACGACGAAGACGAAGCGGGAATATTAAAAATATTTCTGAGATCTACGGTGCGAGTAAAATTGTAGCTGATTACTGCAGAATTGATTTTAGCTCCGTACGGATTCCTGGATTTTGGATGCACGGTTGGATTCCGGCTTATCACAATGTTCATCCCGCATTTATAGCTCTGCATAAGCGTGAACGCACAACGCTGCGTTTACCATGGACGCGTGATCCGTTTGATAGAAGGGATTTGCAATTAGTCACGCGTCAAGATCAAGAAAAATTTTTATTAGAAAATGGATACCAACGTGTAAAAGCAATGGGACATCCACTTGTATATTTAGAAACGAAACCTAAATTTTCACGGATTAAAAATAGTTTATTGGTAGTGCCTCCACATGGTACGGGTTGGCGAGACGAAAATGATCCTATCGTGCAAAAATATGTGGAATATATTGATTCGTTAAAATCACAATTTTCTTATATTCAACTTTGCGTGACGGTGGATGATTATATTCGAAAAAATTGGTGGACTGCTTTTAAAAAAATAAATGTTGATAATGTGGTGAGTGTGGATAGGTCCGATCCCAGAGCTTTACATCGATTAATGGATATTTTGTCACAATTTGAATTTGTCACTACCAATGGATTCGGTTCGGTCATAGTATATGCGGCTTTTGCTGGATGCAAAATCTCAGTTGCTGGGCCCTTTGCTAAATTGCCAGATGGATTATTAAAAAAAGCGCATGCTGTAATTCATTTTCCGCACTTATTAGCTCAACAAATTGAGCTTTGCTCCGAAGCTGCATTGCGTTTACATTATCCTGATTTGTTTGTTGAACCGTTGTATGCACAAGAAAGAAAAAAATGGGCGGAAAGCGAATTAGGCATTAATTGCCAACTTTCAAGAGCGGCTCTGCATGCATTATTACAAGGGCATTTTAATTGAAAAATGCAGTTGCCATTCGCATCCAAAATCTCAGTAAAAGCTTTTCTGCGCCTATTAACATTGATGGTACTAAACAACCATCAGAAGCTTGGCGAACGCTCACAAAAATTCTTGGAATTAAATCCAAATCGCAACCATTAAAAGTTACTATGAGCGCGAATCAGGTATTACAAGATATTAATCTTGAAATTGAGGTGGGTAGCGTAATTTGCTTGAATGGTCGGTCGGGTTCTGGAAAAAGCGTACTCTTAAAAATATTAGCAGGAGTTTTAGCACCTAGCACGGGACGCATCGAATTATATGGTCAAGTTAGCAGTCTATTAAGTATTGGAGACAATCTTAATCCACAATTTACTGCATATGAAAATTTTAAAAGATACCAGCAAACGTTAAGAATTTCTGGAGATTTGGATGCATGTTTTGTTGAGGCTATTAATTTTGCCGAATTAAAAGGTTTTGAACATGTTCCTGTTCGAACTTATTCGACGGGAATGCGCATGCGTTTGAGCATTGCTCTCGCTTTATTTGGAAATCCCTCAATCTTACTTATTGATGATATTTTAGGTGTAGGTGATATTGCTTTTCAGCAAAAATGCATCGCGAGATTGTATGCGCTTAAAGAGGAAAAGCGGACCTTAGTTATTGTTCTTCGTGATGAAAATCATATGCAGCAACTCGCTACTCAAATCATTACACTCAGTGCCGGACGTATTACAGAGCATCAATCACCACTTCAGTGGGACGAAAAAATAGCGGATATTGAATGGAAAATTACATCCGATTTACCTCATAATGAAGTAATCGCATTTCGATCGATTTCTGTGAATACAGAACATGAAGCGAATAAATTAAATTTTTATTTATCTTTCGAAGTTGAAAGCGATACAGATTTGTTTTGCCGTCCACTAATTGATATTAAACACAATAAGGTTATATTGCTACGTACGCTATATCCACAAAATTTTGCATTGGAAGCTAATAAACGCGTTAATTTTACGGTAAAAATCCCCTTACATATTTTTAATTCAGGAAATTTTATTATAATGTGTGGATTAGTCGCATTCGCTCGTAATACTATTTACAGTTTAAAAGCGATGGAGGCTGTGAATCTTTGTGTGCGAAGAGAAGGAGTTGTTAAAAACTTTTTTAAGTTGCCCCATTTGTTGGAAGTGGAACAAATAGGATGAGTACAAAAATCTTCATACATGATCTTACCAAAGTTTTTCCGCGGCATCGTCGTTACAAAACTAAAGGTCTAAGCAATGATGGACTTTCTGCACTTAAACATTTGCTAAAAAACACGTTGAAATCAAGTCAATCGGACGAATTACCGGAACCTCAAGATAATGCGTACTTTTATGCACTGAATAGACTGAATTTTGAAGTGAACGAAGGGGAAGTATTGGGAATCATTGGACGTAATGGAGCGGGAAAAACTACTTTACTTAAAATTTTAGCGCGAATATTAAATCCTTCAGCCGGTTATGTAAAAATTCAAGGACGTGTAATGTCAATGCTTGAATTAGGTATTGGATTTGCCCCTGACTTAACTGTTCACGAAAATATTCAAATTCAAGGACGCTTATCAGGCGTACCGATCAAACAAATCAATGCAGCAGAAGATAGTATTCTTGAATTTTCGCGTTTAACTGCTTTTCGTGACACTCCATTAGTTGCATGTCCTAGTGGCAGTTTCGCCCAACTGGGTTTTGCGATAATGATGAATTTAAATGTCGACATTATTTTAGCTGATGAGGTTCTCGCGGTAGGGGACGCACGTTTTCGTGATGCTTGCGAAGAACGAGTACGTAGCTCTATTCGCACTGGTGAATCAGTCTTGTTTGTATCACATGATATGAATGCGATTCGTAGAATTTGTAATCGAGTGATGTGGATTGATCGTGGCAAAATACTTCAAGTTGGATCACCTGAAGAAGTTGTGCAAGCTTACACAGCAGAATTACTGGCTGGAAACTTATTGCCGCCATTAACGACCGAGGGACTCAATTCTAGTTGCCGTTTACTGGATTTAAGTTTATTAGATGCTAACCGTATCCCTGTCGGTGCGCTTCAGATTACAGAACAAGGATACGTAAGTTGTTTATTGCGGGTGTTGCGTCGTGATGTCGCTGTCACTGTGCAGATTGAACTTTGGCAATATAAACATTGTGTGCTCGCTACAACTACTCAACGTCCCATCATTTCGTATGCGATTGCGACCTTTAGGGTGGCACTTAAAATTCCCGCTAATTGGTTAAATGAAATGTCTTATCAAGTACGCTGCAGAATTTTAGTTAAGCCTCTACAGCAAAATATTGCTGAATCAATCGTTGCCGAAGAGCATTTAGACTTTTCAGTTATGAATACTCGACCTGAAGAGTCGGTTTGGAGTGAATGGAATTGGGGTCGCGGTGGGATAATTAGTCCAAAGTTATCTTGGAAAATGAATGAAGAAAAGATAACAGAAGTTATTTTGTAAAAAAAGAAGGAATTTCAAAATGAATCAAGTCGTATGGTATACGCGAAATCGCTGGATTAAAGCACTTTATAAAATCCAAAAAAAATTACGTCGCGGTATATTAGAAAAAATTGAAAATATTTATTATCGTTACAACGTTTCTCGATCGCATAGCGCTTTAAATGCTAAATTGGGTACCGTCAGTGCTCAATATGATAAATACCTTCGAGAGCAACTCGAAGAAACCTTATTAAAACGTCGTCTATTTGGTCGCCTGAGTTTTGATGTGATTCCACTAATCGACATGTTGGCATCCAAATATAGTTTCACTCAGCAGGCTGTTCTTTGTGTGGGTTGCCGCAACGACGATGAAATAAGATATTTTCGTAAACGTGGCGCAGATAAAGTAGTTGGTATTGATCTTTATAACGCTGGTCCTGATATTTTAATTATGGATATGCACGATCTTAAATTTCCGGATTCCAGTTTCGATGTCGTATATAGTCGTCATTCATTTGAACATGCTTTTGATAAACGTAAAGCTGGGCTTGAATTTGTTCGTGTATTAAAACCGGGTGGCGTGGTTGTGATTGAGGTGCCGGGAAAATACAAGGGAGGAGGCGACTATAATTATTTTGACAGTAATAAAGATGTTTTAATAGCATTTGATTCCCATATTGAAGAAATATTGTGGGATGAATATTCTCGTAAAGAAGATAATACTGATAAAATGGATATTATACGTGTTATGTTTCGAATTAAAAAATAAGGTACAAACAGAATGAAAATTAAAAAACGTTTGCGCAATATTTTTGGCAAGCAACCGGTGATGCCGACGCCTGCAGCTGCGGATACAAAAATCAATTCACTAGAACCGGTGATTTTAAAAGACGAAAAATTTGAGTATCAATTTGTGTGTCATAGCCAAAAAGAGCGTAATCGAGCTAGCCGTTTATTCGATAAAGAAAAAGGCACCATCGCTTGGATTGATCGAGAATTACGACCTGATGATGTCTTTTATGATGTGGGTGCTAACATAGGTACATTTACTATTTTTGCGGGACCACGTTTAAATAAACAAGGCATGGTTTTTGCTTTTGAGCCTCATATTCCGAATGCGAATAGTTTAATTGAAAATATTTTTCTAAATCGTTTAGAGAGTAAAGTTCGCTTAATAACTTTAGCGTTGAGCAATAATCAAAGTTATGACAAATTTAATTATCATTCAATGTATGCTGCTGCTTCGACCAGTCAATATGGAAGAAATTCCTATGAAGGTGAGGAATTTAATCCATTATTTGTTGAAATTAAACATGGCTGTTCATTGGATTTGCTCTGCACTCGTGGGGTTATCCGCCTGCCTAATCTGGTGAAAATTGACGTTGATGGTCTTGATTTTGAGGTATTGGAAGGGATGCGTGGTATGATGGCGTTACCAGAGGGACCACGAACCATTCAAATTGAATTAGGGTCAGACTCTAAACCCAAAATTATGCAACTTTGCGCGGAAGTGGGTTATGTATTGAAAGAAAAACATTGGTCGCAAGCGGGTCTCGATTTTATTGCAAAAGGCAATAATCCGGAAGATTATCCGCATTATGGAATTTTCTATCATCCGAATTATGCTTAACTTCAAATTGAAAAAGGATTAACGATATGGAAGTTGCTACGGTTAATTCTCCACTAGAAAAATTGGTTTCATTGCAGGAATTTCCACAAATTAAACGTCGTCGTGCTTTGCGATTTGATTTTTTACGTACTTGCTATGCACGCTTAACGAATAATAATATCGCTTTTAAAAAAATGAATCGAACCTATATCGATGCGTTAAATGAAATAACATTACCGGCTATATCTACAGTAGAAAAACGTGTGATTGATGATCTTAAATCAAATGGAATTGCCTTCGCTGACTTTTCTGAATTTTTTAGCGCGAACTTTTTTAATGTTATTCAAGATTGTTTTTATACCTATCAAGCAGAATTTAATCGCAATAATACGAGTGCCAAATCGGGGAAGGGTGCTTATCTCGATACAGTGCATAAAGCACATACCTTTATTAAAAATGATTCCGCCTCAGCATATTTAAGCGAGCCGGCATTTGCTCATATTGCCTCGCAATATATGAGCATGATACCACGTTTTGTGGGAAGTTCTTTTTGGCATACTCGGGTTGCGACCGGCTGTGATAGGATATATTCCCAATTATGGCATCGTGATTACAACGATCGAATGCTGGTAAAAATCTTTTTATATATAACGGATGTGGGTCCCCAAGAAGGCTATTTAGAATACGTAACGGGATCACACGGCAGGGGTCCATTAGGCCAGAAATTTGATCGGATTGGCTCGGATGGTTATCGTGCTTATCCGAATAATATGGAAGTTGACAAACTAGTAGCTAAACTTCCGGTCATTAAGCTAAATACTTTAAATTCAACCCAAAAAAACGGTCACAGTGCACCTTGGTCCAATAAACCCTCAGTGATTCAATGCATCGCACCTAAGGCCACACTGATATTTGCTGATACTTTTGGTCTTCACCGTGGTGGGTTTGTGCAAGAAGGTCATCGTGACATGATTATGATAACGTACTCAACTCATTTTAATATTCACAAGCCTCATTTTTCGGTGAGTCAGGGATTTGCCAATGAATTAAATCCTTTTATGCGAATGGCTTTTGGTATTTCTGCAAAATAAAGGTTAATCCATGAGTCGAAATTCGGTAACTATTATTGAAGCTAGGCCAAAATCTTTTATAGCGCGCTTGTTGGCGTTATGGCATTATCGTAGTTTTTATGGATTTCTCTTTAGAGAAATTACCATGAAAAAATTTCGTGATACTTTACTGGGTTTTTGGTGGTTGGCGATTCGTCCATTAGTACCCGCTATTATTTTTATTACTTTATTTACTGCGCATCCCGTTGAAACACATTCCGCGATCCCGTATCCCATATTTTTTATGTCTAGTTATCTGACCTGGAATTTATTTAATAGTACTTTGATATTTATGCCTCGAACTTTATTGTGGATGCAAGGAATTATGAGCCGTACTTATTTTCCACGCTTACTAGTACCATTTGCTGGTTTTGGTCCGCCTTTAATAGAATTTGTGGTATTATTTGTCGTTTTTATATTATTAGTTGGGTTTTATACATTAATAGGTTCTTTTCCTCTGCATATGGGTTGGCAAATGCTCTGGATATTTCCTTGTTTAATATTATCGTTAACATTGGGTATTGCTTTAGGCATGGTGATTAGCGTAATAGCTATATTTTTTAAAGATGTGGTTTTTTCAATTTCTTATTTTGCCCAAATGTTTATGTTTTTAACCCCTGTAATTTATCCCATTAGTTTTATACCCAAAAGTTACCAGTGGTTACTTTATACCTTAAATCCCATGGCTACTCTGGTTGAGGTTTCAAGATGGTCTTTACTTAATAATGGTGAATTTGGTGGAAGGTATTTTTTTCTTGCAGCGCTAACTATTTTGTTAGTGTTTGTGGCCAGCGTTACCTTTTTTATGCGTGCTGAAACCTATCTCGCGGACCAAATGTAAACATAAGTAGGAATATATATGTCTTTTTTAGCTCAGGAAATTCCCCAAAATATGCTTAATACCGAATTTATGCAATTAATATTGCAGCGTCCAGTCGTTCTCATATTTCTCCCCAATACTAATGAATTGCAAAGATTTGTGATTGGAGGTGCGTTTACGGAACTGGCTCAAGTTTACGAATTACATTATATATTGCCAGCAGCCGATGCAGAAAAAATGCGGGCAAGTGTTCCGCATATTATTACCACTGCTAATAGCACTGAACTTCATATTGACCCTGAGCGTTTTAAAGTTTGGTCGGAATTATTTCAAGCTGCGTGTGTGCGTTATGCAGAACTTTCACGTTCTTTTGCCATTCGTGCAAACATAGATGTAGCGCGTAAAGTAATAAAGAAGGCAGACTTTACAAAATGGCTTAAACTTCGAAATTGGCTTCGATTCGGCAAAGCCGTACTTAAAAAAAATAAGAAGAGTCAAACAGAGGAAAGTTGGATAATCCAAGATGGTGCTGCAGCAAATGAGCGCGAAAATTTTATCGAATCACAACTTCAAAAAATGCAGCCATTGCAAGCAATTTCTGATTTATTCGAGCGTTTTAATCCTTTACTTTGCATTATTCCGAGCTCTTTGCTTGATCTTTTTTGTAACGAGGTGGTGTGGTCATGCGACGTTGAAAATGTAGCTTGTTTAATTTTGCAGAGTGGATGGGACAATCTTTCAAGTAAGGGAATATTACACAAATCAAGTTCCTTTTTAGCCTGTTGGGGTCCGCAATCTGTTCGTCACGCTCGTAAAATTCAGAAAATTCCCCACGCTCAAACAACTTCCATCGGTGCTCCGCATTATGAATTTTTGCATTCTTCATCAGATGATGAAATAAAAAATTTCCGATTAAAGTTAGGTGTTAAATCCGATGAAAAATTAATATTATTTGGCGGATCGTTTCGACAATTTGATGAGACGGGTATTTTGCTATGCTTAGATAAAGCAATTTCTAAAGGTGAGCTCGGTCAAGTAAAAATTATTTATCGTCCTCATCCATGGCGAGCAGCCCGTCAACATGAAGACAATTTTTTTAAACATGAGTGGCAGCATATTATATTTGATCCCGACATGCGTGAACGGTATGAACGTGAGCAGATGGAAGCCGGATATATTAAACGTAATGTACCCATGTTCGATATGATCTATCTAGCGCGTATTTTATCTGCGGTAGATGCAGTTATCTCTCCAATGTCGACATTATTGATTGAATCTTTAATTATGAATAAGCCAACAATGGCCATTGCGTTTAATGATGGCAAACATAGCCATAATCCAAGTGTGACTTCCCAAATGACGCATTTCGTTGAGGCTAAGAATTCTGGCGCCTTTATTTGGTGTGATAATGCGAATGAATTAATAAATAATTGTGCTTTAATATTAAAACCATTCGCATTTCGCACAGAAAGATGTGTTGAGCGCTTAATTCATGATATTGTTACTCGCGAACCAGGGACATACGCATCTAGATTAAATCATTATTGCAGTGAAAAAATCGAGCCACATGCACGTAAATTAAGAGCAATAAGAACCAACCAAAAACGTGGAACGATATCTCATGCTTACAGTGCACATCTTATCGCGCGTGAATATTGTAAATTATCCCTCGATGAACCGGTTATACCAGGTTATTGGATGCATGGATGGATTCCGGCATATCATAATATTCATCCGGCATTAATTGCATTACATAAAAAACCTGGACAGCATGTAGGTTATGATTTTGCAGCACAAATAGAGGATGAAAAAGAAAACGTACCACAATGGGTCTCTCGTTTAGACCAAGCTGAATTTTTAATTGCAGAAGGTTATAAGCAAGTTAAAGCAATTGGTTTACCTATTGTTTATTTACAACGGCCTAAGGTCAGACGTATACCAGGTTCGCTTTTAATTATGCCTCCACACAGTCACAAAAATCATGGTCCCGATGACAGATTAGCAGAGTTGTACGCCAAAATGATTGCTGAGTTAAAATCTAATTTCGAGCATATTTGGGTAGGGCTGAATGAAGATGATATTGCAAAAAAACAATGGATAGAATCATTTCGAAACCAGGGAATTAATGTTTTTTCCACCGTGGATCAAGCAAACCCTAATACTTTGGTTCGATTAAATTATTTATTATCCTCATTTGAATATGTCAGTAGTAATGGTTTTGGTTCACATATAGCGTATGCTGCATACTGTGGGGCAAAAGTTTCTATTTATGGACCGTATGCCGAATTTCCACGTGAACGCATGAAATCTACTCATGCTGTTAAAATGTTTCCGCAATTATTAGACGATGCCTATTTTCTCTGTACGGAGGCGGCTCTACAGCAACATTATCCTTTCTTGTTTGTTGAACCAGATAAAGGTAAGAACCTTAGCGAGTGGGGCGCCGAGCAAGTGGGAGAAAACTGTCGCTTAAATCCTGATGCCCTAGCTGATTTATTTCAATGGACAGCAAAATCAGCCGCAAAAGAATGTTTATTAACCTACGATAAATAAGTAAAAAAATGCGTAAAAAACATAATCAGACTCAAGATAAAATACTTATTTTATTTGTAATGGCACATGCTGGTTTTTTTAGAAATTTCGAGCAAACCATTGCTGAATTATTAGCGTTAGGTTTTCATGTACATGTACATTTTTCAAAAGAACACGAAACTATTAAATTAGACGATTATGATTTATTGAAATCGCCAATCATAAATTCATTGACAGTTTCTTTAAGTAATACGGATATAGCCAGTAATGTCCACCGCAGTGTAAGAAAAGCTCGAATTATTCGCGATATCATTCACTATTCTCGACCTCAATTGCGAGATGCAAGTGATCTTCAAGCACGTTTTGCCCGCTTACAGAAAAAAGATGCGCTGACAACAGAAAGCAGATCATCATTACAACGGATTTTTAATAAAGCGCCTGAAAGATTGAAAAGCTCGATAGAGTGGGTATTAAATAAATATGAATCCATTAAATCTCCGCATTCTGAAAGCGTAGACATAATTAAAAAAATTAAGCCTGATTATCTCATTGTAACTCCGCTCGTTAATTTCGCGTCACGAGAAATTGATTTTGTAAAAGCGGCTGGCGCGAAGAAAATTCCAACCTTATTGGCGACGGCGAGTTGGGATAATCTAACTAATAAAGGACGTCTTATGGTGCAGCCCGATCATGTGGCTGTGTGGAATTTGGAAATGCAGCAAGAGGCGATAGATTTGCATCATGTTCCAAAAGAAAAAATATGGATTACCGGTGCGCCGGTATTTGATACTTGGTTTAACCGCAAAGTTTCAAGAAATCGCGAGGAGTTTTGTAAATTATTAGGTTTTAATCCAACAAGACCTATTATCGTATATGTATGTTCATCTTTAAGTATTACGGGTAAAAAAGAAAATGGTATTGTTAAAGCATGGAGAAAAGCTATTTCAGTTTGCGGTAATAGATTATTGACAAAAGCCAATTTTTTAATTCGCCCTCATCCTATGGGGCTCCGAGAATGGTGGGATATATCTTCAACAGATAATTCACATATAGGAGAATTTCGAGGAGCAAAAGTATGGCCTTTGAATTTAAAACATCCCACAACCGAAGAGGGTCGTGCGGATTTTTTTGACACACTCTATCATGCAGATGTTATTGTTGGTTTAAATACCAGTACGATGATTGAAGCCGCTATATTGAGTAAACCCGTGTTAACTTTTTTAGATCATTCCGCACAGGATTCTCAAACAGGGAATTTACATTTTAAATATTTAGAAAAGTCAAAATTTATTAGAGTGGCAAATAATCTTAACGAACATATTGATCATATTATTGAAACGCTTACGAATAAAAATGATGTTCAGGCATGTAAAGACTTTATAACACAATTTATTCGCCCCTACGGCAAAACAGTTTCAGCGTCGTCAAAATTAGTTGATTTTATTTGCGATAATATAGAGCAGAAAAAAAATATTAAATTAAGAGTTAACCCGCCTATGCAAGTTAATACAAAAGAAAAAATTCAAACAGACGGTGATTATTTCATTGAAACAGTGAATCAAAGTCAGATTCGCTCGTTGCAATTAAATCAAATTTTTCCAGGGATCGAAAAACAAAGTTTGGAAATTGGTGCGATTGACCCTGATACGGCTCATGCTAATCATGTTGATATGCTTTACGTTTGTGCGGTAGCGCGTCATATCCGTGCGCGTGAAATATTCGAGTTTGGTACTTACTTAGGGCGCACTACTTATCACCTCGCGTTAAGTCAAGATGCCAAAAACGTTTACACGCTCGATTTAAATCCGCTAGAAAATCATAGCGATAAAAAATTGGGACGTGCAGTAAAATCCGTTCATCAATTGGGATTGCAAGGATGTTTTTTTCGAAATCATAGCGGTGAATGTGTAGTACATCAGTTACATGGTGATAGTCGAACATTTGATTATACACCTTATTTAAATTTGATGGATTTTATTTTTATTGACGGTGGCCACAGTTACGAATTAATTCAGAACGATACTTTACAGGCTTTTAAGATGTTAAAGCCAGGAGGTGTGATAATATGGCATGATTTTGCGGCAAAGAGTCGCGATGTTGTCACTTTCGCCAAAGAATTTACATCATCACGTCCTTTATTTTGGGTGCGCCAAACATCGCTTTTGATTTATGTTGATGGTATAAATCCCATGACACATGAAGCTCCCGTGCTACCATATGCAAGATCTGTATTAAAGCCAGAGATTTAATAAATGTTTGATGTAAACAATAAAATTGTAATTATTACTGGCGGGAACGGCAATTTAGGTTCTGAATTTTCTAAAACTTTGTTAGAAAATGGTGCGCGTGTAGCTTCAATCGATTTAACCGAGTCGGCTTCTCCAATCACAGAAAATTATTTACCTATAAAAGCAGACGTTACAAACCGTATTGAGATGGAAAAAGCGCTTTTGACAATTAAAGCGAAATGGAATGCTGTGCCGTTTGGTCTTATTAATAATGCTGCTTTAGATGCGCCTCCAAATGCATGCGCTTTAGAAAATGGTCCTTTTGAAAGTTACCCGGAATCATCGTGGGATAAAGTGATGACAGTTAATACCAAAGGTACTTTTATTCCCTGCCAAGTTTTTGGTGGCGCGATGGCAGAAGAACGCTGTGGTTCAATCATCAATATTAGTTCGATGTATGGTTTGATTTCACCTGATCAACGTATTTATGAATACCGAAGACAAGAGGGTAATGAATTTTATAAGCCTGTCGCGTACTCCGCTTCTAAATCTGCAATTTTAAATTTAACACGGTATTTAGCCACTTATTGGGGCAGAAAAGGGGTGCGGGTGAATACATTAACATTTGGTGGTGTGTTTGCCGAACAAGACGCTAAGTTTTTAGAAGGTTATACTGCGCGAGTACCTCTAGGTCGCATGGCAAAACGTGACGAATATAATGGCGTTATTATATTTCTATTATCTGAAGCTGCGTCATACATGACGGGCTCGAATTTAATTGTAGATGGAGGATGGACCGCATGGTGACTTTAGCGAGTAATTTAGAATTATGTGAGGTCGGAAATTTTATTGATAACCAAATCGCGCCGGCTCAGTCTGGCGAATATTTTGATAAGCTGTCCCCTCATGATGGAAAACTTTTATGGCGCGTAGCTTCTTCGGATATTCGCGATGTTCTAAGTGCGGTGTCGCATGCTCGTCGTATGCAAACTCAATGGTCTTTAATGCCTCCCGTACAACGCGGATTATTTTTATTTCGCGCATGTAATTTAATGGAATTAGAACGTTCACGCATTGCAGAAATTGTAGCAGCCGAAACGGGAAAATCTTTAAAGGATGCTTTAGGCGAAACAGATGCAGCTATCGCATTAGGCCGATTTTACGCAGGCGAGGGTCAACGCTTATATTCACGAACCACCACCAGTGGCGTTGAAAATCGTTATAACATGATCGTTCGCCAGCCCTGTGGAGTGGCAGCATTAATTGTCGCGGCAAATACGCCAATTGCGAATGTCGCCTGGAAAACATTTCCTGCATTAATTTGCGGAAATACGGTAGTGTTAAAAGCAGCAGAAGATACTCCCAAAACCGCACTTATTTTTGCGGATATTCTAAGGCAAGCGGGATTACCGGCAGGTGTCGTAAATGTATTACAAGGCTTCGGCCAAGTGGTGGGTGCGTCGTTAGTCTCTGAAGCACAAGTTGATGTCATCAGTTTTACTGGCTCAACCGAAGTAGGGCGTTGGATAGGAAAAATTGCCGGGGAACGTTTATTAAAATGTTCACTCGAATTAGGTGGTAAAAATCCTTTCGTCGTATGTGATGATGCTGATTTAGATCAAGCAGTACATTGGGCCATTCTTTCTGCCTTTAGTAATGCAGGACAACGTTGTGCTGCAGGAAGTCGCATAATTATATTTGATGCGATTTACAAAGAGTTTGTTACAAAATTAATTGCAGCAACCGAACAATTACGAATCGGTAATTCAGATCAAGATAATTTAGGCCCCGTCATTAATGTGCGCTCTCTTGAACGTATGTTAAATGCGGTAAATAAAGCTAAAAATGAGGGTGCTACAATTTTATGTGGTGGTTCGCGATTAAAAAATTCTGAACATGCAAATGGTTTTTATGTGGCGCCGACCTTATTAGAAAATGTGAATGTTGACAGCGAAATTTCGAATTGTGAATTGTTTGGGCCAATAGCCGTATTATATCGCGTTAAAAATTTCGAAGAGGCGTTGAATTTAGCGAACGCTTCGAGTTATGGTTTAACTGCAGCAATTCATACGCAAAATTATCATCGTGCACTGCAATTTGTGCAGGCGGTACAATCTGGTGTTGCTACTGTTAATGGCGGAACTTTTGGAAGTGAACCGCATATGCCATTTGGTGGGTTAAAACAATCTGGAAATGGCACTCGCGAACCAGGGACTGAGGCATTAGATATTTATACGGAATTGAAAAATATCTATTTTAATGTATTGCCTAATCATGTTTAGAAAATAAAATTAAAGGGAACTTGTGACTAAACCATCAATTATTGCTTTAATTCCAGCTCGTGCGGGTTCTAAACGGGTTCTGGATAAAAATATAAAATTATTGGGGTCGCATCCATTGTTAGCTTACACAATTGGCGCAGCGCTGGAATCAGGTATATTTAATAAAATTATTGTTTCTACTGATTCAGAACAATATGCAGAATTAGCGCGTTCTTATGGTGCTGAAGTTCCTTTTTTACGACCGGCACATTTGGCCACGGCAACTTCGCCTGATATTGATTGGGTTGAATTTACTTTACAGCAATTACATGTGCAGGGTCAGGATTTTGATTGTTTTAGTCTACTTCGTCCAACTAGTCCCTTTAGACAGGCTAAAACGATACGTCGAGCATGGTTTGAATTTCTTTCTGATCGTTCAATTGATTCATTGCGCGCGGTAGAAAAATGTCAGCAACATCCGGGGAAAATGTGGGTCTTGCGTGGTTCTCGAATGTTCCCATTAATGCCGTTAACTCCTGTCGAACAGCCGTGGCATAGTAATCAATATGCAGCGCTGCCCGAAGTTTTTGTGCAAAATGCTAGTCTTGAAATGGCATGGACGCGTGTGGTATTACAGGGACGTACGATAGGAGGGCACGTATTCAAACCTTTTATTACAGAAGCTTTAGAAGGATTTGATATTAATACTCCCGACGATTGGATGCTCGCCGAATGTTACCTCGCGCGGAGTGACGTTTCTTTACCAGCTGTTTATTTACAGGAATTATTAGAAAATTAAGGATTTTTCGATATGGGTGAACAAGTCAGTCAGGCATTGGAAAATGGTCTTGCTTATATTGGCGTAAATGAGTTTGAACGAATTTTAAAAATTTCCGACTCTATTTTTAAAAACACTTTATTTGCGAATATGGCACGTATTAATGCCTTGTATATGATTGCACGCTCCGGTTCTGGTCATATTGGAAGTAGTTTTTCGAGTTTGGATATTGTGTCTTGGTTGCATCTGGAAGAAATGCAAGCTGAAGATATTTTCTTTTCCTCCAAAGGTCATGATGCTCCTGGTTTTTACGCGGCGATGATTGGGTTAGGACGTTTACCATTTGAAAAAATACATGGATTGCGTCGTCTTACGGGATTACCAGGTCATCCGGATGTGAATGTTGCAGTTTGTGCAACGAATACGGGTTCGTTAGGAATGGGAATTTCAAAAGCAAAAGGTATGCTCTATGCAAGAAAAACAACAGGAAAATCCGGTAATATTTTTGTAATGACAGGTGATGGCGAATTACAAGAAGGACAAATATGGGAATCACTTATTTCTGCGGCCAATAATAAACTGCATAATTTAATCGTCATTGTCGATCATAACCAATTACAATCCGATACATTTGTAAGTACTACCAGCGATCTTGGAGATTTAGTCGCCAAATTTTTGGCATTTGGTTGGCACGTGGAGCGTTGCAACGGTCATGATTTACAATCTTTAGCAGACGTATTTACGCATTTTAGAGATATTAATAATAAACCGAAAATTTTAATTGCTGACACGATTAAAGGACGCGGTGTTTCTTTTATGGAACATACTAGTCTTGATTCAGATATTGCTCTCTATCGTTTTCATAGCGGAGCACCAGACCATGCGTTGTACGCAAAAGCTTTAGATGAATTAGTTGATAAAGTTAATCAAGACCTACAAAAAGCGAATATGAAACATTTAGTGCTTAATATTGAGAATAATATTTCGCAACTAAAAAAACCTTTACCTACTGCGGAGCGTTTAATTCTTGCATATTCAAAAGCTTTAATCGCAGAAGCTGAAAAAAACCCGAAAATTGTAGCTTTAGACGCCGACCTTATTTTAGATACTGGCTTAATTCCCTTTCGTGAAACTTTTCCAGAACGTTTAGTTGAATGTGGTATTGCGGAACAAGATATGGTGTCGCAAGCAGGAGGAATGGCATTGATGGGTTTATTGCCGGTGGTACATTCATTCGCCTGTTTTTTGAGTGCACGTCCGAACGAGCAAATTTATAATAATGCCACGGAAAAAACGCGTATTGTTTACGTGGGATCTTTAGCAGGTGTCGTTCCGGGAGGCCCTGGTCATTCACACCAAGCGGTTCGTGACATTGCTGCTTTAAGCGCAATTCCAGGTTTAGAAATGTTTGAGCCTTCATGCGAGGCAGAAGTTCATTTAGGTTTGAATTATTGTCTTAATAAAGCAAACGGTCCGAGCTATTTGCGTCTCGTTTCCATTCCGTGTGAAATTCCTTATTCGCTTCCCGAAAATTATCAGTTGGAAGCTGGGAAAGGAGTTATATTGCGAGAAGGCAAAGATGTTGCGATATTTGCTTATGGCCCCATTTTATTGACCAAAGCATGGCATGCAGCCTTAAATTTAAATCAACGTGGAATATCTGTGCGTTTAATTAATTTGCCATGGTTAAATCAAATAAATGAAAAATGGTTAATGGAAATAATTGCCGGCTGTAAAATAATTTTTACTTTAGACAATCATCAAATTGCTGGAGGACAAGGTCAACAAATCGCGGCAATTTTAGGGAAGCATACTAATAAAATCCCAATGCAGCATTTTGGAATTAATGAAATTCCGGTTTGTGGTACCAATGATGAAGTTTTGACGGCACATGGGTTAGACACGATTAATATCGAAACAGTTATATTTAACAGCTTCAATCAAAAAAATATTTACTCAACTATTACGATTTAATAACCACTAAGGAGAGAATAGAATGAATTTTACATTCGAAAGCGTACGTCAAGTTACAATTGGGGATTATGTTATCAATGATGCAAGTGGTTGTTATGTTATTGCCGAAATTGGTCATAATCACCAAGGTGATTTACAAAAAGCTCGTCAACTATTTATTGCTGCAAAAGAAGCAGGGGTAAATGCTGTAAAATTGCAAAAGCGAGATAATCAATCCCTCTTCACTCAAGATGCGTATAACCGACCGTATGATAATCCTAATAGCTTTGGTGGTAGTTATGGCGAGCATAGAGAGTTTCTAGAATTTGGGTGGGATGCTTATGTTGAGTTACAAAAATTTGCTAACGAACTGGGTTTAGATTTTTTCGCGACTGCTTTTGATATTCCGAGCGCAGATTTTCTAATGAAATTAGACCCGCCTGCATTTAAAATTGCTTCAGGTGACTTACGTTCTATTCCACTATTAAAACATGTTGCAAGATTTAATAAGCCCATTATTTTAAGCACGGGCGGTGGCACCATGGAAGATATCCAGCGTGCATATGACGCCATTATGCCGATTAATCCGCAGCTTTGTATTTTACAATGTACCGCAGCATATCCTCCGGAATGGTCCGAAATTAATTTGCGTGTTATTGAAACTTTACGACAAGCATTTCCTGCTACTGTAATTGGTTTTTCGGGTCATGATAGTGGTATCGCAATGGCGGTAGCTGCTTATATGCTAGGTTCTCGAGTTGTTGAAAAGCATTTTACGCTTAATCGAGCCATGAAAGGGGCAGACCATAAATTCTCGTTGGAACCAGATGGTATGCGTAAAATGGTGCGAGATTTAAAAAGGGTATACACAGCTTTAGGTGATGGAATTAAAAAAGTATATGAAAGTGAAAAAGCTCCATTGGAAAAAATGAGTAAAAGTATAGTGGCGAAGCGTGATTTGCCAGCAGGGCATGTTTTAACAGAAGATGATCTTGCGATTAAAATTCCAGGTGGTGGTATTCCGCCGTTTGAGCTTGAAAATTTGGTTAATCGCATTTTAGTAAAACCTATTGTTCAAGATCACATGCTGAAATGGAATGAACTTGAGAAAATGGAAGACGCATGTCTGACAACCAATTGATTAAAACTATTTTATGCTGGGATATTGATGGCACTTTACTGTCGACAGCGCGTGCAGGTATTGCAGCATGGGAAGGCTCGTTCTTAGCTTTTTCCGGAAAATATTTATCGTTAGATGAATATCCGACTGCGGGATTAACTGACGTTGAAATTGCAACTGCGTTAGCTAAAGAATGTGGGGAATCTTCTTCAGCAGTTATTCAACAGCTTTTATGTGGATATGAAGATAGACTCGCAGATTGTTTACCGACTCGTCGCGGCTATGTCATGCCCGGTATTATCGATATTTTAAATCAGCTACAAACGATGCCTTATGTTTATTCAATGCTGTTGACAGGAAACACTGCGCGTGGTGCCAAAGCAAAATTATCTCACTATGGTTTAGCTGAATATTTTCAAGGAGGCGCTTTTTCAGATAATTTTTCTGATCGCATATCGATTGCAGAGCATGCAGTAAAAATTGTGGAGCAACATTTAGGTTACGCAGATCAAAAACAATTTTTTATTATTGGAGATACTCCACACGATATTCATTGTGCGAATGCCATTAAAGCAAAAACATTGGCAGTTTGTACGGGAAATTACGATAAAAATGCATTAGCGCAGTATAATCCGTGGTTAATTATGGAGTCCTTGGACGATACAAAACATTTTTTTCAGGCGTTGGGACTTTGACAATTTTAATTAAGCTGTTAAAACAATGCTATTCTCAATTTCATTCACATTATCGTGTTCAACGCCTGTTACGTCATATCCGACCGTTTATGCCAGCACGTCCTCGCTGGGAAAAGTTATTGGCTGAGCAACCATTTCTGCATTTTAATTCCACTTCACCAAAAATCTTATTTGCTACCGGAACGGGGTCGCATTGGTCGATGAGTGGTTTTGAAAGTGTATTAGCAGCTGCTTTAAAAATAAGAGGTGCGGAAATTAAAGTTTTATTGTGTGATGGGATATTGCCTGCCTGCCAAGAATGCGATTTAAGACTATTTCCAAAGGCGCGGTTATTAAAAGAAGGGGCTCAGCCATTATGCGGCACTTGTTTTAAACCCGCCAAAAAAATGTTTGCTGAACTAGATGTTAGTGTTATTTCTTACAGCGAATGGTTAATTAAAGAAGATGAAATTGAAATAGAAGAGGTGCTTAAAAAAGTTCACGATAACGATTTAAGTAAAATAATTTGGCGCGGAATTGCAGTGGGTGAACATGCCGTGGCGGGAACATTAAGATTTTTCGGACGGGGTGATATTGTAGGAGAAGTGCATGGTAAGTCTATTTTGCGTCAATACTTGCGAGCCTCTTTAATCACGACAGCAATATTGCAACGTCTTCTAACAACACATCACTTTGACAGAGTCGTGTTTCATCACGGTATTTATGTGCCCCAAGGTATTGTGGGTGATGTTTGTCGACAGTTTGGAGTTGCTGTGGTGAATTGGCATCCTGCTTATCGAGATCGTTCCTACATATTTAGTCACGATGATACTTACCATAAAACCATGATCGATGAGCCTTGTCAGATTTGGGAAAATATTGATTTAGATGCTAACAAAGAACAGCAGGTGATGACTTATCTAGAATCGCGACGAGAAGGTGGAAATGATTGGATAACATTTCAAAGACATAATAATTTTTTATTTACACAAATTCAAGAATTGAACCTTGATTTCAGTCGGCCGATTATTGGTTTATTGACGAATGTTATGTGGGATGCGCAATTACATTTTCGACATAATGCTTTTAATTCCATACTGGAATGGCTGTTATTTACGGTTGAATATTTTATTCAACGCCGCGATTTGCAATTATTAATTCGAATTCATCCGGCTGAAATATTAGGGTCTGTGCCTTCTCGTCAACGAGCAGTGGATGAAATCCATGCACGTTTTCCTAAGTTACCCGCAAATATATGTATTGTGAATGCCGATACTCCCATCAATACTTATGCATTAATGCAACACTGTGACACGGTATTAGTTTATGGAACTAAAATGGCGATTGAATTACCCTGTTGGGGTATTCCAGTTATAGTAGCAGGAGAGGCCTGGGCGCGTGGAAAAGGATTTACGATCGATGCAACTTCTCCAAATGAATTTCGTCAAATGTTAGATGCTTTACCTCATGGTGTTTTATTAGATGAAAAGCGCGTAAAACGCGCGCGCCAATATGCTTATCATTTGTTTCACCGACGCATGATTCCCGTAGATTTTGCGCGACGTTTCAAGCATTTCGTACCCTTTGCTTATGATTTTTCATCAATGAATGCCTTATTGCCGACAGTAGATAAGGGTCTAGACGTTATTTGCAATGGAATATTATATGGAAAACCATTTATTTATGATGAAAATGGATAATATCTAATGCGAGTTTTACATTTTTACAAAACTTACTTTCCTGAAACTATGGGAGGAATCGAACAGGTTATTTATCAAATTGTGCATGGTACAGCGGCGCATGGTGTTTCGGCAGAAGTATTATCATTAACAACAAAAAAAGTTTCTCGGACGATTCAAATTGAAAATCATTTAGCGCATCGAGCACGTATGGATTTTCAAATTGCTTCAACTGGAATTTCTATTTCATCTTTTTTTCAATTTGCAAAATTAAGCAGAAAAGTTGATTTAATACATTATCATTATCCGTGGCCGTTTATGGATATAGTCCATTTCGCAACAAAATTGAAAAAGCCAACTGTTGTAACTTATCATTCGGATATTATTCGACAAAAATTTTTATTAAAAATGTATCGTCCATTGAAGAGGAAATTTTTAAATAGTGTAGATAAGATCGTAGCGACGTCACCTAATTATTTAGCTAGCAGTCCGGTATTGAATAAATATCGCTATAAAACAAGCGTAATTCCCATTGGTATCAATAAGCAATCCTATCCAGAACCTTCGGTCGAAGTGTTAAATTATTGGCGTTCTCGGTTAGGCGAACGCTTTTTCTTATTTGTTGGGGTTATTCGTTACTATAAAGGTTTGCATATTCTGTTAGATGCGGCGCAAGGTACTAACTTTCCTATAGTGATTGTGGGATCCGGACCTGTAGAAAATGAGCTTAAAGAACACGCGCGTCGACTCGGACTACAGAATATATATTTTGCAGGAGTTCTTCCTGATGAATATAAAGTAGCGCTGATGCGGTTGTGTTATGCCGTAGTTTTCCCTTCGCATTTGCGTTCAGAGGCTTTTGGTGTTTCTTTATTGGAAGGTGCTATGTATGGAAAACCGATGATCTCTAGTGAAATTGGGACCGGAACGAGTTATATTAACGCGCATGCGGAAACGGGTTTAGTTGTACCTCCAAGTAATCCAGAAGCATTTCGTACGGCGATGCAATATTTGTGGGATAACCCTAAGATTGCAGCGGAAATGGGACGTCGAGCAGAAATTCGTTATCATCGACTTTTCAGCGCTGACCAAATGGCAAAAAAATATGTTGATCTGTACAATGAGCTCTTAGGTCGAACGCAATAGGGAAATTAATTTATGCAGTGGTTTGCTGTTTATACAAAATCAAAGAACGAGCAGCTAGCAGCCGATCATTTATTACGGCAAGGATTTAATGTTTTTTTGCCCTGTTATCAGCGTCAAAGAAAACATGCGCGAAAAATTGATGTCGTTATTACTGCTTTATTTCCTCGTTATTTATTTGTGGAATTAGATGAAAATACCGGCCATTGGCGCTCGGTTGAGGGAACGCGTGGAGTTTCCTATTTATTGAGAGTTAATGGTTCTCCTGTGGTGATTCCTAACAAACTCATTGATCTTTTGAAAACACAACATGATGAGCAAGGATTTGTGTCCATAAACGTTTTAGCCTCGTTTGTTAAAGGTCAAAAAGTACAAATCATTGATGGCTGCTTTAGCGGTCAAACAGCAGTCTTTGAAAATATGGATGATCAACAGCGTGTGCAATTGCTATTGGATTTTTTAAGTCGACCGATTTCAATTCAGTTACCTATTTGGGCAGTTGAAGCCATTTAAAATTTAAATTCCCATCGTCGACATCTTAATATTACCTCAGGTAAGGCATCTTTTTCGAAATTATGAAACGCGATACCAAAACCTTCGACATAATTAAGGTCTGGAGGCACACCATCTTTTAAATCTCTCTTGTGACGGCGATAAGTAGCCTCCCATCCTTCGGCATCAATAATAAAGCTGGTTGTGGCAAAATCTCCATTTGCTGGAAGATTTATTAATTTAAGTGGGTTATGTTGATGGTAGCGTCCAGAAGAATCTATAATTTTCCCTTTTAAGCAGCTATCGAGAATTAAAACAAAGAAATGTGCAGTTGCGTCTTTTAAATCGCCCTCAAAAGCTAACTCACAGGTGAAATTTATTCCATTGAGCTTTGCACATTTAAGTTGGGGATAATACCAACGAAAATAACTGTGCATGGCTAAACAAGTCACCGGTTTTTCGTTTTTATCTGGACCCCGTTCAAAATGCGAATTCCAAGCGTATCCATCTGGATGCCAATACATGGGATACCAAACATTTCCGTAAGTGTCATCATAGCTCGCCCATTCGTGCGCGTGCTCTCTAAAATGGTGTTGAAGTAGAAAATTTGAGGATTGCGGCCAACCGATATGATCCATAGGAAATTGTTTTATACCGGCCTTTCGAGGTCCTTCCAACCTTGAATAATAATGGATTTTACATGCATTAAACCATCTTTATAGAGCGCCTCGGCATATACTGGTTTGCCAGCACTCTGAACACCTATAAATCCCCATGATCGAGATGCTCAGTCGTTTTGGGGATAATCTTCTCCCATGGCATAAATTCCAGTGATCCTCGGGTATTGGCGAAGCGAATATGAGTGACGCGTGGTGGAATATGAAATATTACTTCGCCCATAGCGGGTTTATCTTCTGCACCAATGACTGTTGGGATTTCGAGGCTGAATTTAGCAATTTTACTTTTTTTACTGTTTGTAAGAATTTGTCTTAACGTCTTCAGCATTTCTTTCCTTATTTTGTTTGCAATCCGTTTTAAGCTGCTTGAAAAGTTGTTAGATAATAAGTGCTTGAAGATGTAAGACCAACTAGTGCCTATTAAATTAACTATTTTTCGCACTATAATAATGTTTATGAAGAAAAAAATATTAGTCCTGCATACCGGTGGCACGATTGGGATGCATGCCACAGATCGCGGTTATAACACGGCAAAAAATCATCTTATTAAATTAATGGCGAACTTAACTGAGCTAAATTCAGATGCTATGCCAGACTATGATGTTATTGAATATGAACCTTTAATTGATTCGGCAAATATGACGCCCACTACTTGGAATAAAATTGCGGAAGATATTCAATCTTATTACCAAAAATATGCGGCATTTGTGATATTACATGGTACTGATACCATGGCATACAGCGCTTCTGCATTATCATTTATGTTAGAAAATCTAGCAAAACCCATTATTTTTACGGGTGCGCAATTGCCCTTGGAAGCGGTAAGAACGGATGCGCGTGAAAATCTGATTAACACCTTTTATCTTGCGAGTCATCATGAATTTAATGAAGTAGGTTTATTTTTTCATGATGTATTATTTCGCGGTAATCGCACTAAAAAGACGAGCTCTGTTCGTTACGATGCTTTTAATTCTCCTAATTTTTCAGCGCTTGCAAAAATCGAAACGGATATTCGCTGGAATAAACATTTATTGTTATCGCCCCCGATAGAGGGATTTCAAATTCGAAAGATAAAAAAAATAAATATTGCGACGATTCGATTATTTCCAGGCATATTCCCAGATTATGTCGATAAAATGTGTTCGGATGATTTGGCGGCATTAATCGTGGGAACTTATGGGGTCGGTAATGCGCCTACCGAAGATAAAGCATTAATGCAGGCTTTTAAACGGGCAGAAAATCGCGGCGTGATGTTGGTGAATAGTACGCAATGTCCACATGGTACGGTGAATATGCAAACTTATGCGGTCGGCAATGAATTAGCAAATTTAGGTTTTGTGAGTTCATTTGATATGACGATGGAGGCCGTGATTGGAAAATTATATTATTTATTTAGCTGCGATTTAAAAATCGATGAAATTAAACAGCAATTTCAAATGAATTTACGCGGCGAGCTGACCCGCTAATATTATTCTTCATCCGAATTATTATAATATTTCACGCCAATTTTAATTCGTTCGCGTCCGTTCTGTAAGCGCCAACGATTAGTGTCTCGCATTGAATAAACACAACCACAGTATTCTTGTTGATAGAATGCTTCGCGTTTGGATAATTCAATCATGCGTTGTGACCCACCTTGTTTGCGCCAATTGTAAGTCCAATAGCTCATCCCGGCATAATGGGAAGCAGCCCGCACTCCGCAATCATTAATTTGTTCCATGTTTTTCCAGCGTGAAATACCTAAGGTACTGGAAATTAAATTAAATCCGTTTTCATGAGCATATAAAGCTGTGCGTTGAAAACGCATATCGAAACACATCGTGCAACGAATTCCACGTTCGGGTTCATTTTCCATACCTTTGGCGCGAAGAAACCAATTTTCAACGTCATAGTCGGCATCAATAAAAGGCACGCCATGTTTTTCGGCGAAGCGTACATTTTCTTCTTTACGAATAAGATACTCTTTTTGCGGGTGAATATTTGGGTTATAAAAAAAGATGGTGTATTGGATACCGGACTCCACCAAGTTTTCCATAATCTCGCCGGCACAAGGCGCACAGCAGGAATGCAATAACAGATTCTGATGACCTTCCGGTAGAACGAGTAGGGGTCTATCCATTTTGGGCTCCGCATACACAAATTGTGCCTAATTGTAGCTATTTACACTTTTAAGGTGAAGAAAAATCGAAAACGGATTATTATTCTGTGTAATATAGGTTGAATGGCGGATAGAAATATTTGTAACTCCAGAAATTTTTTAGGTAGAATCCGTCCTCTTTCCAAGTTAAGAAGAGGTGCGAATGTCATTACTGTATGATAATCGCCGGATCCGCGAGCTCGAGGGATTGGCGATTGATGCAGGTATTGATGAATACCAATTGATGCAGCGCGCTGGGCTGGCTGCCTTCAACGTTCTCCAGCAACGCTGGCCTCATGCCGAGAAAGTTATCATTTGCGCCGGGAAAGGTAAGAATGCCGGGGATGGTTATATCCTCGCGCGCCTGGTGCATGAGAGCGGTCATCGAGTCAGTATTTATTCTTTATTTGATGAATCCGATTTAATAGGTACGGTATTACAAGCAGCGGAAGAAGCGAAGTCGATTGGAGTCGATATACGACGATATGAGCCTGGATTACCCTTCGATAGCGATGTTATCGTAGACGCCTTATTAGGGACGGGCTTTAGTGGTGAAATGCGAGAGCCTTATGCCAGCTTTATCAACACCATCAATGAACAGAATAATGATGTATTTTCACTAGATGTTCCTTCTGGCTTGAACCCAGATACCGGCAGCATTCACGGTGCCGTTATTGATGCTGATGTCACCCTCACTTTTATCGGCCTCAAACAGGGTTTTTACACGAGTAAAGGTCCAGGTCGTTGCGGTGAAATTATCGTTTCCCAATTAGACTTGTCACAAGACTTGTACCAGAAAGTGAATGCGACTGCTGAAATCATCTCATGGGATCAAGTACGCCAAGTCCTACCTAAGCGTCCTCGAGACAGCCATAAGGGCTTGTATGGACACGTATTAGTTATAGGGGGTGATTATGGTATGGGTGGAGCGGTGCGTATGGCTGCCGAAGGGGCCTTACGCGCAGGGGCAGGCCTGGTCACAGTTGCGACACGACCGGAACATGTGCCGGTAGTCAGTAGTTCACGCCCGGAAATTATGTGCCATCAAGTGGCAGAAGCCGATGAATTGGAGCCTTTATTAGAGCGGGCAACTGTTGTGGTCATTGGACCTGGCTTAGGTCGAAGTCCCTGGGCCGAGGGTTTATTATTTAAGACCCTTGCATCGCCGCTGCCTAAATTGCTTGATGCTGATGCATTAAACTTGTTAAGCGAACATCCACGCTATAACAGTAACTGGATACTCACACCGCATCCTGGCGAAGCCGCCAGATTGTTAGACACCAGCTGCCAAGACCTCCAACTTGATCGATTTAGCGCTGTCCAAGAATTACAAAAGAAATATGGCGGCGTCGTTGTATTAAAAGGCGCTGGTACTTTAGTAAAAGGCAGCAATGATATTGTAGGTATTTGCCATGCAGGTAATCCGGGTATGGCGAGTGGTGGTATGGGAGATGTGTTAAGTGGAATTATTGGTGGCTTTGTCGCGCAAGGTTTAGATCTTTTCACAGCAGCCGAAATTGGCGTTTATATTCATGCGCGTGCGAGTGATTTGGCGGTAGAAGCGGGTGGTGGAGAACGCGGATTATTAGCGACCGATGTCTTTACTTACATGCGCCAATTAGTCAACCCCAGTTAACGTGAGTTAGCTATGCAAACTACTTTTTTCATTGCAGATGCTGAAAAAATGCAGCAATTTGGCCAGCGTCTCGCACAATTTTTGCGTTTAGGCGATATCATTTTTTTGCAAGGACAATTAGGTACAGGAAAAACCACTTTGGTGCGCGGAATTATGCGGGGATTAGAATATTCGGGCCAAGTAAAAAGTCCCACATTCACTTTAGTTGAATCTTATTCCTTGCGGCAAGGACATCTTTTTCATTTTGATCTTTATCGCGTGCGCAACACGCAGGAATTATTTGATATTGGAATTGAAGATTATTTTACTGCAGATGCCATTATCATTATTGAATGGCCTGAAAATGCAAAATCTATTTTGCCTATTCCCACTATTTTCTGTGAAATTGAAATGAGTTCAGAAGGCCGTAAAATTATTTTATCCAGTGAGATCGAACGAGGCGCTCAACTTATTAATCATGTCATCCCCTTGTCTGAATAAGGTACTTATGCACGGTCTGTAATTTCATTTATAATTTGAGTTAGCAACAGAAGGATCATAATAGTCAATGGATAGACTTTTGAAGAGTACGTGGTCGGCAAAATTAGAAATTATTTTAGTTGCCACGTTATTTCCGCTTCACGCGCTCTGGTACAATTTTCTTGGCAGAATCGCGGCGCTCGAAAAAGTCAATTATGAACGCTATTTTCAGCTTCCGAGCGACACTATGTATCCTATGTTACCCATCCTTTCACTATTTTACATGTTCGTTTGGGTTTATCCCTTTATTTTATACATTTATTTGGTAGTAAAATTATGGCCTGATTACGCTAAGTTTCGGCGGATTTATATTGGATTTTTGGTTTTAATCTTAGTGAGCTATGCGATTTGGTTAGCGATTCCCAATGAGGACACACATCGGATTTCGGAATCCGTTTTACTCTCATATGGTTGGACAGGGAAAGTGACGGCATTTGTCTATCAAGTCGCCGCCATTTGGAATTCTTTTCCTTCGTTTCATACAGAAACAGTATGGTTTTGTTATCGACTTTTACGGGTTTATATTAAAAAGTCCCATTGGATCGCTTTAACTATAGTAATCATTACCATGATTACCGTGCTCGCGATTCGGGTCCACGATATATTGGATTTAGTGGGCGGGGTTTTATTGGCGGAAATCGTCATTCAACTTGTAGTTAAACCCTTGGAAAACAGAAAAGCTTTTAGTAAAGGCTCGCATGTGTTCTGGTGTAGTCTGTATTTGGCGATATTCGTGATAGCGGTGGCTTTAAAAATTGTGCTTGAAAAAATTCTACATATTTAAGATTACAGGATTTTTGGGAAGCAAAAATCAGGTTTTAATCATTTTTTAATCGAGATTTCTGTAAATTAAATTAAAGTACGAATAAGCGTATACACCGTTTTTCAGTATTCACTCCGTGTATTTTATGTAATAATACGTCTAAAATTTCACGGATGTTGACCCCATGAATAAAAAATCACGTCTCTTGTCTAAACTTTTTTTATTTTCTGCTTTTATAGCTGGCTCTTCTGAGCTATATGCGGCGTCTGTTATCAGTAATCTTAATATGAAATATCAACATAACAGCGCGCAATGTGTGATTAAAATGTCTGCCCCGATGCAATTCAAAAAAATATATTTAGCAAAAAATCCGCGTTTGGTCTTGGACTTTCAAGGTGGGCGCATCAAAAATCCCCAAATCTTAGCCATTGCTGCCAATCCACTGGTTAAGCGAGTGCGATATGGTTATAAACCTAATAAAGTTTTACGCTTAGTTTTTGACTTAAATAATCAAGTTAACATTTCGGCGCGTAATCACAACACAACTCTGGTGCTGAATTTTACGGGTAAAAGTAGTAATTTTACGATAAATCCGCCATCAACTATTATTGTTTCAACACCAATAAAAACGAATGAATCGACATTGCCTAAACCGAATTGGAGCATGCCACCAGCGAAAGAAGAAGGACGGGCCCGGCATATTTATTCCAAAGCACCAACATTATCCCGAGCACCGAAACCCACTTCCATTGATATTCCACTTCAAAATGGCTTAGCGAGAAAAATGGTGGTCGTGGTTATCGATCCAGGACACGGTGGCAAAGATCCGGGGGCGGTGGGACCGCAGGGAATTCCTGAAAAAGCGGTGGTACTTTCGATAGCGAAGGCGTTGCAAAAAGCTATTAATAACCAACCCGGATTTACGGCGAAATTAACTCGCAATGGAGACTATTATCTGCCTTTGCGCGAACGTTTGGCGTTGGCGCGACGCTATCGTGGTGATATGTTTATTGCGATCCATGCTGATGCGCACCCACGCAATGATCCAAATGGAAATAATGCGCATGGTGCATCGGTATATGCATTATCGCTGCGAGGTGCAACCAGTGAAGCAGCACGTTGGTTAGCGAAACGCGAAAATGAATCGGAATTAATGGGAGGCGTTGATTTAAATGATAAGTCAAATATGCTGAAATCCGTTTTATTAAACCTATCACAAGACGCGACTATTCAAGCGAGCTTACGTATTGGGGATGAAATCATAGATTCTTTACGTAATGTGGGTGGATTACATCGACATCGAGTGGAGCAAGCTGCATTTGTCGTATTAAAATCACCGGATATCCCCTCGTTACTGGTAGAAACCGGCTATATCACAAATCCACGTGAAGAATTTAATTTAGCGAATGGCATGTATCAACAGCGTTTAGCTTCTGCGATTACTCAGGGCGTGCGTTCGTATTTCGTGCAATGGCCACCCCGCGATAGTTTATTAGCCGCATTGAAATATCAAAGTCGCATTCGATAATTTCATCGATGAGAAGCTTGATTAAAATCAATTTGTGGACCCTTCGGAATAATTCCAGAAGGGTTCAGCATTTTGTGACTGCCGTAATAATGCTGTTTAATATCAGCAAAATTCACCGTTTTATCGATGCCTGGAACTTGATATAAACGTAATAAATAATTCCACAGGTTAGGATAATCGATCATTTGTTTTAAATTACATTTAAAATGACTGTAGTAAACCACATCAAAACGAATTAATGTTGTAAATAAACGCCAGTCCGCTTCGGTGATTTCTGATCCTATTAAAAAATTTTTTCGACTTAACGTTTCTTCAACTTTATCTAATGCAGAAAACAAGGGGTCAAATGCCAATTCATAAGCTTCTTGAGATTGTGCGAATCCGCATCGATATACGCCGTTGTTGATATTTTCATAAATAAAATCATTCATAGCCTCGATTTCTTTTTGTAATTTCGGCGGATAGAAATCGTATTTGTTGTCTGTATAGGCATTAAATTCAGAATTGAGCATGCGAATAATTTCGCCGGATTCATTATTAACTATGGTTTCTTCTTTTTTATCCCATAACACCGGAACAGTCACTTTGCCGGAATAATGCGGGTCCGCTTTTTGGTAAATTTGATATAAATAATTAAAATTATAAAGTGGATCTTGGTGGGAGCTAGAACCAAATTCCCAACCATTTTCTAGCATTAATGGTTCAACACTGGAGAGAGAAATTACGGATTCTAAATTTTTAAGTGCGCGAAATATAATAGTGCGACTAGCCCAAGGACAGGCATAGGAAACATACAGATGATACCGATTAGGTTCGGGCGTAAATCGAGAGTCTTGACCAATCCGGTGACGAAAAACAGACTGTGGGCGCACAAAATGCCCCGATTTATTGGTTTTTGCAATGGGTGTTGTATGCCATTGGCCATTGATCATTTCGCCCATTACTTCCCCCTTAAATATTCATTAAGCTAATTTTTATATATTAATTTATACATAAAAATACTTTTCTTTACTATTTTTTTCGTCGACTTGTTTGCGATGTCAACTTAAAATGGGCATACTGGTCTTTGATTTTGTTAATAAGGGTTCCGCGGATGAAATTTGCTTTTTTTAAAAAATTCGCTGAGAGAATGGCTCAGGATCCCAACATGATTAGAACGGGAGAAAGATTAGCGCAAGTAACTTCCCTTGTCGTACAAGCAGGAATATTTACGGCTGTTGCCACTAATCGTTCACTAATAGGTCCCGCCACCCAGTATTCACCTAAATTATCTCCAAGATCCCCTAAATAATAAACGTATTTCAATATATTTAAAATTTCTGTCCCAATTATTATTTTAATTGGGACAGTTATTTTATGCAGTTGGCGTATTTCTTTCTTTCACATTTTCTTCACTACGAATTTTCTTGGCAGAACTAAAAAAACGTTGATGCACAGCATCATAGAGTTGATCTGCGTGTGGTCCTACTTTGTATGCTAAATTTTCTGCGTGGGGTACAACAAAAAACATCAATAAACTACCAGTAAGGGAATACTGTATGCCCCGTGTTATTTTTTTAGGTTCTTTAGCAGCCTGTTTTATAATATTCCAAGTGGTGGATGGCCTTTGGATTACTTGTTGTAATTGTAGATACTCAAAGATATGGTTAATTGAACCGCTCAATAATCCAATAGTACCACTGGAAATTATTTCAGCCGCGGGGGTAGGAAGTATTTCTTTTTTGATAAATTCTTTCTTTGTTTCTTGTGCAAGGAATAAAGCATTTAAAATAAAAAATGTTTTGGCTGTGCTAAGACCTAGCCCTAATTTCCATATATTAAAAGTAGAGGGCATAGCATAGTGGCTTTGGGATTTTTGCGTATGGATAACTTTCAGCACTCGAAAATAATTTGTGAGGCCAGCATCAAGTATCGAAATTAAGCTTGTCGTTGCAATTATTTTAGGTAATGAAATTGTATTTCCTGATTTTTGTTCATTTTCGGCTTTTTTAGCCTCTAAACCACCTGGACGGTGTTTATAGTAACCGCCACGCATTGCATTGGTTCCAAAGCTATACGCAGAAGCTTTTAATAAACTGATGTATGTTGGGGTAAAAGATCCTTTAAATTGATTTTGAGAAGCTAATTCTTTGGTTTGACATCTTTGACGTAGTGTATCAAAGATAGAGGAAACAATAGTGATACTCCCTGCCACAACAGAAATTTCAGTGAGAATGCGAAAAAAAGCACGGGGTGATGAATCCTGTTGTGTGGATTGTGATTGTGATATCGGATTCGGCATATAAACCTCAAAAATAAAATAAATTTGAAAGCATAAATGCATCATAACTTAAAAATATTAAGCAAGAGTTAACGATTACGAAATTTTGTTAAATTTTATAATCACTTAGCGGAGAATCTGCTAAAACCACTATAATTAAGATAAATACTAAAAAAGAAGCTAGTATGATCAATTGGTTACAAAAACATGCTGCTGAACAATCGCACTCAACTTGTATCGAGTTTCAAGGCCATGTTTACAGTTTTTCACAAACTTTAGCATTGTCAGAACATTTAGCGTCTATCATGATTGATCGATTTAGATTAAGAAAAAATGAAATTTTTGCATTTTGTTTTTATAATTCGCCGGGAACGATTTTTTGTTATTTGGCTTGTTGGATCAGTGGTATTACTGCATTACCGATGAATCCGCGATTTGAATTTTATGAAATTCGCGACGTACTTATGGAATTTAAACCGAAAATATTAGTTGTGGACCTTGCTAGAATCGATCATGCATTGCATGAACTTGCTCTGACTACTCAAACTATTTTAATTGATTATGCTAGTTTAATGGAGGATTTAATTGCGGTGCATGAGGAAGATGTTGTGTTGCCGCCGACTGAGGATTTAAATTCACAGACAATTCATTTAACTTCTGGATCCGAAGGTCGTTATAAAGGTTGTATGCATGATCTTAAACAATTAACTGCGTATGCAGAAGATCGTGCTGAGGATATGGGATATAGAAATTCCGATAAAATGTTAATTGTATTGTCGTTGAATCATGCATTTGCATTCTCATTTCAATTATTGCCCGCATTAGTATTGGGAATACCAATGATTATTTTACCGAAATTTGACGAGCATGCAGTAATGCAAGCCATATTAGAGACGAACGCGACCACGATATGTCTTTTACCCACGATGGCGTATATATTAGCGGAAACAAAAGAACAATATTTAATGCCCAAACATTTTTTACGTTCGGCAATTATTGCGGGTGACAGTTTACCTGACTCAATGAATATGACGATACATACTGCATTTGGATTTTATCCCATGATCGGTTTAGGGATGACAGAATGTTATGGTTATACCTTGAATCGTGAACCTGAAAAATATCGAGGATCGGTGGGATTACCATTGCAAAATTTTCATATTCGTATTGCTAAGAATGGTGAAATACTCGTGCGTGGTACGGGAGTGATGCTGGAATATTGGCAAAATCCCCCGGCGACAAAAGCGGCACTAAAAAACGGATGGTTGCATACGGGGGATTTAGGTTATATCGATAAGAATAGTCGTTTATGGTTTAAAGGGCGACTGAAAAAAGTGATTGTTACTGGCGGCTCTAAGATTTCTCCCGGACAAGTTGAAAATGCGCTGTATGATTATCCAGGAGTGATCGAAGCTGCGGTGATAGCCCAAAAAGATCCCATTTTATCAGAAGTACCCATTGCATTTGTCGCTATGCATGAAATTGGCGAAGTTACGGAACAAAAAATTAAAGATTTTTTAGTAAAGAAATTGGCAGATTATAAAATTCCACATAGAATTATCATCCTATCTGAACTCCCGAAAATTTCGGTAGGTAAGATTGATTATCAACGACTAGAAAATTTGCTGAATGGACCCGAACAGAATGCAGCTTAGTGAATTTATTCTTTTGGAAAATTTTAAAGATCAAGATTATCAAGGTTGGCTGTATACGCAACCTGTAGATGAATTGCGAGTGGATCAAGCTCATAAATTTAATGCGGTCCTTGAGAAAATCCAAGCAGCTCAGAAAAAAGGTCTGCATTTAGCGGGTTATATTAATTATGAAGCGGGATTTTTACTGCAACCAAAACTCAATTCACGACTGCAATTAACTTCCGCGCCTTTGCTACATTTTCTAATTTTTAAAAAGCGGCAAGCCATTACTCGACAGCAACGAGAGAATATATTTGCTAAGATCCCCAAGACTGAGCTGCCATTAGTTTTATATAATTTTAATTTTGAAATGCAACGGAATGTCTATTTGGAGCGATTTGCTAAGCTACAAGAACATTTAAAAGCGGGAGATACCTATCAAGTCAATTTTACCAGTCGCTATGAATTTGATTTACAGGGAAGCACGTGGGAATTTTATAATAAGCTCTGTGAGCGACAACGTGTTACATTTTCGGGATATTTAAAATTTAGTGATTACGCTATTTTGAGTTTATCACCCGAATTATTTTTTCGTAAAATAGGCGATAAAATTCATGTTTGTCCTATGAAAGGCACTGCTGCTCGCAATTCAGATCTCACTTTAGATCAAGCCGCTCGAGAATTTTTAGCCACGGATACCAAAAATAAAGCTGAAAATATCATAATCGTTGACCTTTTACGAAATGATTTAAGTCGAATTGCTAAAACTGGTAGTGTGGGTGTCGTTAAGCTTTGCTCGATTGAAGATTTCGAAACTGTTTATCAGATGACGTCTACGATAGAAGCTAAAATTGATCCGAATATTTCTTTTAAAACGATGTTGCAGGCTCTATTTCCTTGTGGTTCCATCACGGGTGCGCCAAAAATTCGTACCATGGAGATCATTCAAGATTTGGAAGTGAGTCCACGAGAAATTTATACAGGCGCGATTGGTTTTATTACGCCTGATAATGACATGTGTTTTAATGTAGCGATTCGTTCACTGTATTTAAAAAATAATCATGCTGTATTAGGTGTTGGCGGTGGTATTACCATTCATTCAGAGGGGGAGGGTGAATGGGAAGAAATGCATTTGAAAGCGAATTTTTTAACGCGGTTATCTAAAGATTTTTCTTTAATTGAAACTTTAGCTTGGACGCGTGAAAAGGGATATTTATTTTTTGAGAATCATTTGCTTCGTTTAGTGGATTCGGCACGTAATTTAAGCTTTATTTGCAAAATTAACAAAATTAAACACGATTTATTAGAATTGATATCACAGTTTTCAAAACCAGCATACAGAATAAGGCTCGTATTAAATTCTAATGGAAAATATGAAATTAGCTTTTTTGAATTAGAGTCCGCACAAAATCATCCTGTTAATATTGCTTTGTCGGTTAACTCAATTAATGAAAATAATATTTTATTTCAGTATAAAACTACGCATGCATCCACGCGGGGATTTTATCAGTCTGAATTGGCTCGCATACAAGAGAAAAATGATGTTTTTGAAGTGATCTTTCAAAATCGTGAAGGATTTATTACCGAGGGTACACGGTTTAATTTGATGATCGATATTAACGGAAAAATGTTTACACCCTCGGTCAAATCAGGATTGTTGCCTGGGGTTTATCGTCAATATTTATTGGATCAAAAAGATTGTCAGGAACGTGAAATTACATCTGCAGATTTACAGGCGGCACAGCAGATTTTTTTAATTAACTCTGTGCGTGGACTGATTCCAGCTAAATTCGTGGGGATCAAATAATGATTTTGCTGATTGATCATTATGATTCATTTACCGATATGCTGGCAGATTATTTTAGACAATTACAGCAGGAAATAAAAATTGTTCGATCCGATGAAGATGTCGAATATTTCATTAACCAATTAAAGCCAACACAGATTGTGCTGTCACCAGGTCCAGGTCATCCAGAAACAGTGAGTTCTTTCTTAAAAATTATTCAAAATTATCAAGCGAAAATTCCCATATTGGGTGTTTGTTTGGGGCATCAAGCGATTGCTTGTGCGTTTGGGGGTCAAGTGATTTCTGCGCCGCGCATCATGCATGGAGTAACATCGATTATTCAAAACGATCAACGTGGTTTATTTGCCGGATTGCCTGCCGAGTTCAATGCGACTCGATATCATTCCCTCATCATTGATTTTGGAAGTTTGCCAAAAGAATTGGAAATTACTGCACGATCTTTTACGCCAGAAAATGAGGTTGAAATTATGGGTGTCAAACATCGTGATTATCCAGTGTATGGAATTCAATTTCATCCCGAAGCGATTTTAACGGAGCATGGATTAAAGATGTTGCATAATTTTTTGAAATAAATTGTCATGACAGTGCTTGCGCAAAATATTAAACGTATAATCTCTTTTATTTTGCTTTTTTTATTTATTTTTTATGAGAAAAATAATATTCATTTATTGTTTAAATATATCAAATTTTTGAATAAAAGTAGAATTTGTTCTTGGTTACAAAAATGGATTCGATATAAAAACTAATGTTTTTCAACAGGCCGTTTGAACCACCACAATTAATTGTAGTTCAAAATAGCGCAAACTCATACGACCAGCACGCTCCGCATAATTTAAGTTTAATTAAATGAAAAATTAAATGTATTAATTCGGAAATTTACTTCAACCTCTTAATATTAGCCTAATGCGCCACTGCTAGACTGTGCAAACGAGAACATTGAAGTGAAACGAGACACACACACATGCACACACAGGACCTTTTAATCCCATTACGTAATTTTAATATTATGCTCGGCGGAACATCTAAAGAAAGCGGCTCTCAATTGTTTAGAAGCTTTATATTCAACAGGCCATTTTAGCGAGGCTAACGCAGAACAAGCTGCATTTTTAGCGGCAGATTGTGATAGTCGTATAGCTATAAATTATTTTCTCGAACAAGAAATTAATTTAGTTTCCGATTCCTTCTCGACCGGCTTTTCGCCCTTGCATGTTGCATGTATGAGAGGCTATAGATACGTCGTTCAGGAAATAGTTCAACATGCATTGTTATTCTCCCTTCCGGAAACCTATCTCGCCACTAAAACCAAAACAAATGGGAAGACTCCATATCAATACGCAGAACAAAATGGGCATTATAATTGTTGTGCACTAATCAATGCATATTATTTTCATAATTTATCTATCGCATTAGGATTTGAAGATAAACCTAAAATTACCGAGTTACTTAATTTCATTTCCACGACCGTTACAGATATTCGTTTTTTACCACCTTCGCAGGCACATTTTGGTATAGAAACTAAAACATTGATAGAAATTAGAGACGGCTTTCCGCAATCCTTGATCGGATTAACTGCGGTGAAAGCTATTCAAGACCCATCTTACTATGAAAAAATTTTTCCATTCGTAGAGCAATATCTTGTTAGCCGAACTGTAACAGAACAAGTCGAAAATTACGTAATGGGAATTTCACAAGTCCTGGAAAATACACTTTGGAAGCAATCGTCATGGGAACCTATGTTAGGTAAAATGCTCGATAAATTAAATGCATTATCGAATAAATTTGATCAGGTTACGCGATTAAAAATTAACCCTGAATTTCAAAATGAAGCGCTTTGGAATTTAATCCTAAAAATTCTAGCATCTAGTCCACTCTGTGAAATTACATTTTATGTTCCTCTGTTATATTGTATGGGAAGTGACTTTTATAATTTACCCCCAAATGATTTCTGTTTTTTTCACGCGAATCAAACACATTTTATTTCAGTATTATTAAACATCATCAATAATCCCAATAATGCATCTTTAGTACAATTTAATTTAACAGGTGTGGGAAAAAAGCTTTAACAAGAGATGCAACCTTAAGCCCCTGGATAACACTGGTCAATCACATTGTCACCAGAAATAAATTAATGGCTCAGTTAAGCGATCAAAAGCAAAAAATATATGTTTTTAATCAATATAAAATCTCAATAAATTCACTTATCAGAAAAATCAAAAGTGACGAAAATCAACCCAGCGAACGCGAAAAGTTAAACTCCTTTACAGATCCTCCATTAAACGAAGTTCCCTCATTAAAAGAATTAGCTGAGCTCTCTATCTTTAAATCCAAAATCCAGGAAGACCCAGTATACTTATTAGTAGAAAAAGAAAGAAACGGATTTCTTCTTCTGCGTTAAAATTTTTTCTCGCTTCTGAGATGCTGGGAATAAAATAACTACATGTTCTCGTATTTTTCCCGTCGAATTTTTTTCTCTTGCGATTCGATTTTGCGTTTAGCACGACGGATTTCGGCTTCTTCATAACGACGAATTTCTGCATTAGTTTGCGGTATTACAGCCGGAATTTTTATCGGGTGGCCGTCTGGACTTAAGGCGACAAAGGTAAAATAAGCAGAAACAATATGACGGTGCTCACGTGTTTTATAGTTTTCTGCAATCACTTTTAGACCGATTTCCATCGAGGTATTCCAGGCGCGATTGATGGAGGCTCTGAAAATTAAGTTATCGCCACGTTTAGCTGGGGCCAAGAAGTGTAGGGCATCGACAGATGCTGTCACGCAGGTGTGTCCACTATGGCGTTCGGCTACCACTAGCGCCAGGCGGTCTAGAATTGACATGACGAGTCCTCCAAACACCGAATCTTGGGAGTTCAAATCGTTGGGGAACACCTTGTAGGTGTGATCGTGGACGGCAGATTCGGAGACAGTTTTGGCTTCTGCATTCATGTTGGGTTCTCTTGTTAGGCTTTTCAGCTTTTAAGGTAACATTTTTGAGCATTTAATGTCTAGTTGACGCGATAACGAGTAGCGTGGCTGGACAAAGTTTGTGATAATGGGCAAATTTGAGATTTGACTTAAGGAAGCATAATGCAGCGCAATAATATCGTGATTAAGTTCGGTGGGACCAGTGTTGCCAATCATGATCGTTGGCAAAATATCACAACGATTATCCAAAATCATTTACTTGATGGGCATCGCCCTATTGTGGTTTGTTCCGCCCCCAATGGCATTACCAATTTGCTTGAAGAGTTATTAAAACAGGCAATTTCAGTTAAACCGGAAAAGATTTTACAGGAAATTGAATCACGCTTTACACAATTAGCAACAGAATTACAAATTGATTGTCAGGATTTTTTAACGCAGAAAATCACGGAATTAACCCAATTGGCAGAGGGTATTCGATTAATTGGGGAAATTACTCCCCGCGTGCATGCTCGAGTTTTATCGTATGGGGAACTCACTTTAACGCATTTGGGCGCAGAATATTTAAAAAAACAAAATTTAAATGTGCATTGGCAAGATGCACGTGAATGGTTAAATTGTCTAAAACCGCTGGATATGCGTCATCCTGATGCTTATTTAGCAGCGCGATGTGCAGATGAGGTCGATGAGAACTTAAAATCCACGTTAACGCATTTACACGCAGATGTGGTAATTACGCAAGGATTTATTGCACGCAATGAATTAGGTGAAACGGTTTTATTAGGGCGAGGTGGTTCAGATAGTTCTGCAGCTTATTTTGCGGCAAAAATGAATGCTGCTTGTTGTGAAATTTGGACGGATGTACCTGGCATTTATACGGCGAATCCCAAAAATATTCCGCAAGCACGTTTAATTTCAGAAGTGGATTATGATGAGGCACAAGAAATCGCATCGATGGGAGCCACTGTTTTACATCCGCGTTGCATTGCACCGGTTAAAATGCGTAATATTCCGATGTATGTTAAATTCACTGCGCAACCGGAACGAGCAGGTACAAAAATTTGTTCGCAAAATTATAATACCAATGCGCATATCAAATCGATTTTAACCAAACACAACATTATTATTATTACCATCGAAACTGAAAATATGTGGCAAGAGGTAGGATTTTTAGCGGAAGTATTTCAATGTTTCAAACGTCATGGTATCTCAATCGATTTAATTTCCACTTCACAAGCTTCAGTGACTGTTTCGTTGGATAGCAATGGACAATTAAAACAAGCGCGCGTCTTAGATAATTTATTGCATGATTTAAACCAATTTGCTAAAGCGAAAATTATTGCGCCTTGTGCATCGGTGAGTGTGGTGGGACGCAATATTCGGGCCATTTTACATCAATTGGGTTCTGTCTTTTCTGTTTTTGAAGAGCAACGCATTCATTTGTTATCTCAAGCGGCAAATGATTTAAACTTAACTTTCGTGGTTGATGAGGAGCAAGCTTCACGACTGGCGGCAAAATTACATTATCTATTGCTGGAGCAATATCAGAGCGGGTTAAATGTGCAGTTAACCTGGCAAGAAGAATTCGGCCAAGTGCCAGTGCAAACTAAAATGCCGTGGTGGCAATCACGGAGAAAAGAATTATTAGCCTTAGCTGAAAAATCATCTCCACTTTATGTTTATTCATCAGAATGCCTGAAAGAAAATGTTCAGCGTTTAAAACAATGTAGTGCTGTTGATAAAATATTTTATTCGATGAAAGCGAATAATAATCGTCAAATCATACAGAATTTTTATCAATGGAATTTAGGCTTTGAATGCGTTTCATTAAATGAAGTGGAATATATTCTTAAACTTTTTCCTAATATCGATCGTAAACGAATTTTATTTACACCTAATTTTGCGCCGCGCAATGAATATATTAAGGCCATTGAATATGGAGTGATGCTCACTCTAGATAGTCTATTTCCATTACAAAATTGGGCAGATACTTTTAAAGAGCAATCGATTTTCCTGCGCGTGGATTTAGGCAAGGGCAGCGGCCATCATAAGTATGTGGTTACAGGTGGTGATCAATCTAAATTTGGTATTCCATTGGCAGCGATCGAAGAAGTCAGACAAATTACGCAGAAATTCCAGATTAATGTGATGGGATTACATAGTCACGCGGGCAGTGGTATTTTAAATCCGTTGCATTGGCAACAAGTTTTTGAATCAATGACGCGATTATTGAATTTATTTCCGAACGTTAAAATCTTAGATATTGGTGGTGGATTAGGTGTGGTTGAACGCTTGGGCCAACAAGCACTCGATTTATCAACAGTGCAAGAATCCTTGTTGAAGGTCAAACAAAATTATCCGCAACTACAATTATGGATGGAACCCGGGCGTTATTTAGTATCCGAAGCCGGTGTTTTATTGGCGAAAGTGACGCAAACCAAATACAAAGGTGATTTACATTTTGTGGGAATTGAAACTGGAATGAATTCATTAATTCGACCTGCGTTGTATGGTGCTTACCACGAAATTGTAAATTTAACGCGATTGGAGCAGAAAAAAATTCAGCATGTGAACATTGTTGGTCCGATTTGTGAATCTGCAGATACGTTGGGATATTCACGCTCGTTACCGGAATGTCGAGAAGGTGATGTTATCTTAATTGCTAACGCAGGCGCATATGGTTACAGCATGAGTTCACACTATAATTTACGAGCTCCGGCAGCAGAATATTATTTAGACCTCTGTGAGAAAGCTGAGGCTTGTAAAATTTATTAAAAAAAAGGGTCTTGAGTAAAACGTCAAGACCCACTATTTTTTAAAACAATTAAGAATGAAAAATTTCGCAGGTTGCAGTTCGATTATCAACTCCCGTGTTGGGATCAAAGTCACCTGTAACGATAACACGCACTTTTGTATCATAGAGATCTTTCATGTTAACAACAGTCGCGCAATTAGAGTCATGGCTAAGGTCGATAGTTTTGATCTCTTGACCTTTGCCCATCATTGCGACCCAACGTAAGCCGAATTGATAATTATTTTCATAAACGGATATTCGACCCGGTCGACTCATACTGAAATGAACTTCCTGATCATCATTCGTCATAGCGAGTAATTCATTGGCAGGATCTCCTGATATTAACTGTATGTTACCCGCAAAAATGGAACACCCTACTAATGATAATGCAGCAATTGCCAATACTTTCTTCATGACCTTTCTCTCTTATGTGTATGTAGACCACAATTTTTCTACTTTTGAGTTCAAAGTGCAAACAATCTAACTACTGAGTATAATGTCTATTATTTAATCATTTTTGTATTATGCTGCGTATTTTTTCCTAGCACTTACTGTTAAATTTATGTATAGTTTCCGGGTATGATTAGACCAGTTTCCCTTTATATCGGCCTGCGTTACACGCGTGCAAAGCGACGTAATCGCTTTGTATCTTTTATTTCCCTTGTGTCTATGCTGGGTATAGCGCTTGGTGTAGCGGTATTAATCACCGTATTATCGGTGATGAACGGTTTTGATTACCAAATCCGTAAGCAGTTCTTTTCGGTGGCCCCGGCGATTACTGTTTCTACACGTCAGGATATATCTAAAATTTGGCCAGAACTGAGTAGACAAGTCAGTCAAGTAGAGGGTATAGACACCGTGGCACCTTTTGTTAGTGGCAAAGGCATGCTGACTAATCAAGGTTTAGTCAGTGGTGTTGAGGCTCTAGGCGTTATTCCTGAGCAGGAAGCACAGATTTCATCGATTCCCAGCAAAATGACTGAGGGCAAATTTTCGTCATTGACCCCCGGTTCCTATCACATGGTCATTGGTAAGAAGTTGGCTTCTTCGTTGGGGCTCATGTTGGGCGATAAAGTTAGCTTATTCACCTCGCAAACGACAACCACACCTTTTGGCATGTTACCGCGATTTCGACAATTTACCGTCACTGGAATTTTTGATATGCAAAGCGGTTTTGGATTCGAAACCGGTGTGGCCTTTATCAATCTAAAAGACGCTGAAAAATTATATGCGCCTGACGTGATTGGTGGTTTGCATTTACGTCTGCACAACGTATTTCAAGCACCGGAAATTTCAGACAAATTAAATTCGACGTTATCTTCTAATTATTATATTTCAGATTGGACGCAAACTTTTGGAACTTTTTTCAAGTCATTAGCGATGGAAAAAACCATGATGTTTGTGATTTTATTGTTGATTGTAGCCGTAGCGGTATTTAATTTGGTGGCTACGTTGATGATGACCGTCAATGAAAAACGCACCGATATTGCGATTTTACGCACTATTGGCGCGAGTCCACGCACAATATTGACTATCTTTATTATTCAAGGTGGTTTAGTTGGAATTGTGGGAACACTGATCGGTATCGTGAGCGGTATTTTATTAGCGCTCAATGCAACCGAAATTGTAAATTGGCTACAGCATGTTTTCCATTTAAATTTAATCTCTTCATCGGTCTATTTCGTTAATTATTTACCGTCACGTTTGCAGTGGACTGATGTCGTGAATATTGCTGTTTGGGCATTTGGATTAAGTCTAGTTGCGACTATTTACCCAGCTTGGGTTGCTTCACGTACGGAACCTGCGGAGGCATTACGTTATGAATAGTGTGGTATGCACCGAAAATCTCAGCAAAATTTACACCGATGCAGGTCAACGGATTGCTGTATTAGAAAATGTAAATTTTAATGTGAAAAAAGGCGAGATGATTGCAATCGTAGGCGCCTCGGGAGTGGGAAAAACCACGTTATTACAATTGCTCGGGGGCTTAGATAAACCAACATCAGGTTCGATTAAAATCGATAATGTGGAACTGACGACTCTAAATGAAAAGAAAAAAGGTTATTTGCGTAATCAACACTTAGGTTTTGTTTATCAATTCCATCACTTATTACCGGAATTTAATGCATTGGAAAACGTTTGCATTCCATTATTAATTCGCGGAGTAAACCCAAAATTAGCGCGTGAAAAAGCGCTTTATTACATTGAGCAAGTGGAATTATTAAAACGAATCACACATCGTGTAGGTGAATTATCGGGTGGTGAACGTCAACGTATTGCGATTGCGCGGGCATTAGTAACAGAACCCAAATGTGTTTTAGCCGATGAGCCTACGGGAAATTTAGATGAGACCACAGCGAGTCATGTGGCGGAATTATTGCTGTCATTAAACCAGCGGTTACAAACCAGTTTTGTCATCGTCACCCATAATAAATCGCTTGCACTCCGGATGCATCAAACCTTAACCTTGGAAAACGGACAATTAAACGGATAATTCTTTTTGAGCGATATTAAAAAACAACAAAAAAAATATTTCATCGAGCGTGAAGCGGGTGGTGATAAAGCCGTATTAGTGCATGTGGAACTTCCTGCAAGTTCTGCTGATTTAACTGAATTTAAAGAATTAGTTCGTTCAGCTGGAGCGAATGTTTTAGCTTTAGTGACGGGTAGGCGCGATAGACCGGAATCCAAATATTTTGTTGGGAGTGGTAAAGCCGATGAAATTAAGCACGTAGTTAGTGCGAATGCAGCTGAAATTGTTATTTTCAATCACGATTTAACGCCAGCACAAGAACGTAATTTAGAGCAGCTCCTTCAATGTCGAGTGATCGATCGAACAGGATTAATCCTTGATATTTTTGCGCAACGCGCGCGAACGTTCGAAGGAAAATTGCAAGTGGAATTGGCGCAGCTTAAACATTTGAGCACTCGTTTAGTGCGAGGTTGGACTCACTTGGAACGTCAACGCGGTGGTATTGGATTACGCGGACCGGGTGAAACCCAGTTAGAGACCGACCGACGTTTAATTGGTTCGCGCATGAAAACAATTAATAAGCGTTTGCAAAAAGTAGAAGTGCAGCGCGATCAAAGTCGGCGTTCACGCATTCGTGCCGCTATTCCAACAATATCTCTGGTGGGTTACACCAATGCCGGAAAATCAACTTTATTTAATAGCCTCACTGAGGCGCATGTATATGCGGCCGAACAATTATTTGCGACATTAGATCCGACGTTACGTACGCTAGAAATTCCATTATTAGGAAAGGTAATTATTTCTGATACTGTAGGTTTTGTTCGGGATTTACCGCATGATTTAGTGGCTGCCTTTAAGTCCACGTTAGAGGAGACACGTCAAGCACAATTATTATTGCACGTAATTGATGCTCATCATGCAGAAAAAATTGATTTAATTAATGCCGTTGAAAATGTATTAACGGAAATTGACGCACATGAATTACCCATTTTAGAAGTCTACAATAAAATTGATTTATGCGAAGAAACCGAACCACGAATCGATCGCAATGAAGAGGGTCTACCTTGGCGAGTGTGGTGTTCGGCTTTAACAGGTGTGGGTCTCGATTTATTAAAATCGGCTATTTTAGAGCGCCTGGGTGATACTGTCGTAAATTGCGAAATTATTTTAACTCCACAAGCAGGGCGTGTGCGAGCTAGTTTATATCAACAAGGTGTGGTACTCAGTGAAGAAACGCAAGAATCGGGTGATATAATCCTGCAAGTTAGAATGCAACGCATAGAATTGGAAAAATTGCTCATGCAAGAAGAGGTTAAACTCCATGTTGCTTAAGAGCAAATTGCTCCGTACAATTTAAACCTACTTTCAAGCTTTATCGGAAAATTATGGCAAAAAATATAATCATCTTGGGTACCCAGTGGGGTGACGAGGGCAAAGGGAAAATTGTAGACTGGCTAACTGATCGCGCGGCAGCAGTGGTCCGTTTTCAAGGTGGCCACAATGCAGGTCATACTTTAATTATCAAAGATAAAAAGACTATTTTACGTTTAATTCCCTCTGGGATTATGCATGAAGGTGTATTCTCGCTGATTGGTAATGGAGTTGTTTTATCTCCAGAAGCTTTTATCACCGAGATGGAAGAGTTAACCGCGAGTGGAATTCCCGTCGCTGAGCGTTTGCGAATTAGTTCGGCTTGTAATTTGTTGTTACCGTATCATGCAGAAATTGATAAGGCGCGAGAAATTCGTTTAGGTGCTTCTGCTATCGGCACAACCGGTCGCGGAATTGGTCCTGCCTATGAAGATAAAGTCGCACGTCGAGGTGTGCGAGTTATCGATCTTTTTTATCCTCAACAATTGCGCGAAAAAATTGAAAGCATGGCTGAATATCATAATTTTATGCTCGCACATTATTATCAACAACCGACTATACCACCCGAAAAAGTTTTCGATCGCCTCTTAGAATTAGCCGAAAAAATAAAACCGATGGTGGCGGATGTTTCGAGTTTATTAGCTCAATTACGCAAAGAAGATAAAAATGTTATTTTTGAAGGTGCACAAGGCGCTTTATTAGATGTGGATTTAGGCACTTATCCGTTTGTGACTTCATCTAATACTACAGCAGGTGCAGCAGCAACGGGTAGTGGTTCAGGACCTTTATATTTTAATGAAGTATTGGGTGTCACTAAAGCTTACGTGACGCGTGTGGGTTCAGGTCCTTTTCCAACAGAATTAAAAGACGAAATGGGTGCACGCATCGCAAAACGCGGTCATGAGTTTGGATCTGTTACAGGAAGACCACGCCGATGTGGATGGTTTGACATTATTGCTATGCGTCGAGTGATTCAGGCGAACAGTTTATCTGGAATTATTTTAACGAAACTAGATGTGTTAGATGAATTTGAAACCATCAAAATTAACTGCAGTTATAATTTAGATGGAGAAAAAATCGTAGATTTTCCATTCGATCCTGGCATGGTTTCGCGTTGTAAACCGGTCTACGAAGAAATGCCAGGCTGGCAAGAATCTACAGTGGGAATCCGCGATTTTGCAAAATTACCGAAGGCTGCTCAGGCTTATATTCGACGCTTAGAAACCTTATTGGAAATTCCCATTAATATTATTTCCACGGGCCCAGAGCGCGATGAAACTATTATTTTACATGATCCGTTTGGCGTGACGAAGAAGAGTACTGTAACACAATCTTAAAATGAACTATGCAAGCAAAAAGGAGAAATGCATGCAATGGTTGAATACACGAAATAATTATGGATTTGTCTTACGTTTTTTACATGCATTAATTTTTATTCTGATCGTCTTGCAATTGATAATCGGAATTTTTATGGATGATATTCCGAAATCCTATCAAGGTTACGTTTATACTTTTCATAAATCATTAGGTGTGGTCATCTTTTTCGTAGCGATTATTTTTGTGATTTGGCGATTATTCAATGTTAAGCCGCGTTGGCCTGAAAATATGTGGACATTGGAACGAGTCGCTGCGCATACCGTGCATTTTTTAATTTATTGTTTAATTATATTAATGCCATTAAGCGGATGGATTATGTCAACCGCAGCAGGAAAACCGCCTAATTTTTTCTGGTTGGGTGAGTTGCCTTTACCTGGTATTCCCGTTAACGAAGCGATATCAGATTGGGGTGCTAAGCTACATTATATTTTTGCGTGGATATTGGGTATTTTAGTTTTAATCCATATATTAGCGGCATTTTGGCATTATTTTGTTAGGCGCGATAATGTCATGCAACGAATTTGGCACTCTTGAAAAGAAATAAATAATGAGCCAGGATCTTCGATCCGGGCTCGGCTCGCAAAAAATTAAAGGCCTTCTACGGTAACGACACGCAGTGGCTGCAATCAAAAAACGCTTAAAATATTGGGCTGTATCCAGTTATTTTGTTTTGAAACAAATACTTGGAAAAAATAGATCAATGCTTCCCTCACTATTGATATTCAGCATCGTTGTTTAAATATTGCACATACCTTGGTATACTATCTCGTCTAACCAAGCCGTGAGGTAATTGAGTCGATGCGAAACCATACTACATGCCCCCAGAATCTTATCAAAACCAATCAAAATAAACATGCCACGATTTTTACTTCTAACCTTACCGCTACTCAATTATTTGAAAAGCAAGTCAAATCTTCGCCTGATAATATCGCGCTTTCTTATCTAAGTCAGAATGTAACTTATTCTGAATTACAAAATAAGGCCGACATTTTAGCCGTTCATTTGCAAAATCAAGGTATTAGTGCTGGCTCTATCGTTACTGCTTTTTTAGAAAATGGAATTAACGCAGTAGTTAGCATGCTAGCAATTTTAAAAGTAGGCTGTATTTATTTACCTTTAGATCCGCTATATCCTGCAGAAAGAATTAATCACATTTTACAAGACAGTCAAACCCATTTTATTATAACTAACAATAAATGGGTAAGTAAGATAGCATCTTATTCTATTCGTTATATGACTTTAGAGTGTGATTATCATTATCCTGCAGCGCAGGCTCGATTTAAAAAAGTCGAAGTTCGAAGCCAGGATCCTGCTTATGTTATCTATACCTCAGGTTCTACCGGTAAACCGAAAGGTGTTGTTATTTCTCATTGTAATCTAATTAATATGGCTCAGGCCCAAATTCAGGAACTTGAAATTAATTCGAGTAGCCACATTTTACAATTCGCTCCTATTAGTTATGATGCTTCTATTTGGGAAATATGGAGTGCTTTAGCGAGTGGAGCACAGCTCTGCATTTTCCGAAGAACAGAAAGTTTTTCTACACAAGAACTTATTGAAATGTTAAGAGAAGAAAGCGTTTCAGTAATGACCTTATCGCCTTCGGTATTAAGAAATATGCCTAATGAAGATTTTCCTGCTTTAGAAGTTATTGTGAGTGCCGGCGAAGCATGCACAAAAGATATTGTAGAAAAATGGAAAAATGTTCCATTATTTATTAACGCTTATGGCCCGAGCGAAATCACGGTTTGTGCTACTTTAAAAAAATATCGCTATGGAAATGCAAACAAAATAACAATTGGAAAACCCATTGCAAATGTTAAAACGTATATATTAGATGAACAATTAAATTCCGTTCCTGTGGGAACCGTGGGTGAATTATATGTGGGTGGCGCTGGTGTTGGACAAGGTTATCATAACCGGCCTGAATTAACCGCGGAACGTTTTATTCAAAATCCATTTAATGATGCACCTGATAGATTATATAAAACAGGTGATTTAGTGAGATTGAATGAAGATCAAGAATTAGAATTTATCGGACGTTGTGACGATCAAGTTAAAATCCGAGGATTTCGCGTTGAATTAGGCGAAGTTGAGCAGGTAATATTAACTCATTCTGCGATTTGCCACGCTAGCGTGACTGTTTCTGGTGATAGGTTAATGGCTTATCTTGTCATTCATGAAAACCAAGCTGAGCTTAATTTGAAAGAATTAAAATTATTTCTACAAAATCTACTGCCGCATCATATGATTCCAACTGAATTCATCATCATCGAAAAAATGCCTATGACCGCTAATGATAAAGTCGACAGAAGGAAATTGTCTGAAATGCAGGGTAAAAAATTAATGCTTAATCAACAAGGTTCAGGAAACTTAACCACAACAGAAGCGAGTATAGCCTCAATTTGGTCACAACTTTTAAAAATTAATATTAAAGAGATAAATAAAGAAGACAGTTTTTTCGATCTCGGTGGTACATCTTTAACAGTAATAAAAATGATTGCCACAGTGAACGATTTATTTAATATAGAGCTTGATCTAGCAAAAGTGGCTACTAAGTCATTAGGTAATATAGCTTCGGTAGTGAATTATTTCACGGCTGACGGACAATCTCATTCAACTTCATCAATTGAAAAACCGACTACTTCGTATCTGATAGCCAATAAAAATGGTACACAAGAACCCCTTGTTTTAATTCATCCGGCAGGAGGATCAGCGGTAGATTATTTAGGACTTTCGTCCTATATGAGAGATCGTCCAATTTACGGAATGAATGACCCTCGCTTTGGAGATCCAGCACACGCATTTACCTCGATAGAGGTTATGGCAAAGGAATATATTGCTATCCTCGATAAGTTAGGAATTTTACCCACTAACCTAGGGGGATGGTCATTTGGAGGCGTGGTCGCTTTTGAAATAGCAAGACAATTGGAAGCCAGGGGCCATTATATTAATCAAATTTTCTTGATTGACGCTTTTAATGTAAGAGCTCTATCAAAGCAACCGAAATTTAGTGAAGAAGATATGGATCGGATATTAAATGCAAAAGGATTGAATAAAAGTTCAGAAAATTATCGAAAATTTTTATTTGAAATAAAACATAATGAAAAAATCGAACTGCTGTATCAACCTCAAACAATTAAAAGTAAGATTATTTTATTAAAAGCAGTAGTTTCGGATGAATATTTGAAAAATTTAAAATTACCATACATGCCATATAATGGATGGGAAAATTTAAGTGCGCAAACTATTGAAGTCTATACATTGCCATGCACACATACTGAGTTATTTAGCTCAACGCATGTACCCATTATTGCTGAATATCTAACAGCATTGCTTGAACACAAGATTGCATTAGCATCTTAAGCTATATATTTTTGCATGGATGTTGATCCCGGATCCGCGATCTGGGCCACAGAATTTATTTAACGCCGCAACGCATTTCGCCCAAGGATATTTGCATCAGCATATTTTCCGTGGCAATACGAACGTCTTCTCTGCGAGTACAGATTTGCTCTAACTTTTGGAATTGATTAAATAATTTGGTTGGAGAAAATAAACATTGCTGAGAAATCATTTCCTTTTTTAAATTGTGCATTTCTGATTTTAATTTCAAAGCTTTTTTCTCATCAGTGCTGTGAATGCCAAATAATGTTTGAAAAAAACCTTTTGATTTATGCTCTATTTTTTTTGAGATTGTCATCAGAGTATTTTCCAAATTGAATATTTTATTTTGCAGTTCACAAATATTTGTGAAAATAGTGGTGGCTTGGTGTGTTGTGTTTTTAAAAAGGTTAATTTCTTCTGCGAGACATTGATCTAGATGACGCAGCAGAACCAAACAATTTAAAAAGAGTTCAAATTCACTGATTTCCTGGGTGAGTGGGTGGGGAATTAATTTTAATTGTGCTCGAAGCTCGCCAAGTTCTTTATTTACGGCCTCAATTTTTTCAGTTAATTGACTCTTTTGTAATGCTTCTTGCATTTGAACAATACCATCGCGAAGCGCTTTGGCAATATTTGGGTTGGGTTTAGTCTTTAAAGATGCTTCAAAGCTTTTAATTTTTTTTACGATAGAATATTTTTTTAAAACTAAGTTAGCTAGTTCTAAATTTTTTTTTTCTAATTCTTCAGCTAAATGATGTGACATTTATTTTTCCTTTTTCCCAACTGCGATGAGGTAAAAATTATAACAGTTGTCTGTTGCTAGAAAAATATTAAGTAGTTATTGCATGCTCAATACTGTGTCAGCAGACTGTTTGATGACTTCGGCAGACGAGGTTATATTAAATAAATTTCTTCCTGAATAGGCTAATAGATGAGCTATTGGTGGGTTCCGACGGTGATAAATTTCATCAGAGCCTATGGTCGCCACACCAAGTCCCAATGCAATACCGCATACGGCTCCTGACTTTGCCAAGATACCTAAGGCCAGCGCCCCCGCAAATAAAGAACCACCCGCGGTCGCGATAGCCAATCCTATTGAGACTGCTACAATCACCGCACCTAAAAGAAATATACCGGCGCAAGCCAGTTTTCGAGCTAGAGAACAGCTTTGATCTAATCGTGAGATCACTGTTTTGAAGTCTTGCTGTTTATCTGTATTACCCAAATTTTCTATCAAGGCAACAGCAGCTGAAGCATAGTCTGCTAATAAATTGGAATTAATTTCGGGACTCGCTTGTTTTATCGTTTCCAACACATGTTTTACAGCCTTTTCTATGCTGAGTAAGTTCTGCATGCTAAAAAGTTGAAGTTGGAGTAATGAATACTCAAGTTTTGCATTGCTTTGCTCTACAAAATTTTGTATATCTTTTAAATTTTTAAAGAGATTCTGCATTTCGTTAATATAGGCTGATAGACAAGGTGGTATATCCGAATATAATCCGGGCGTAGTCAGCAATAAAGTTGTTATTTCATCCGTTGCTAATGATCCAACTAAATTAATGTAATAAGAAAAAATCAAATTATAAGCAAAGTTGCTCGGTTCTAAATCAGAAGTTGCTGGAAAACAAGCTTGTAAGTCTGATCGTATGGTATTTGTTGCTGGATCAATAATTTCATAATACGCAATACCCCAGGCTAACGTCATAAAGTTAATAAAATTAGTTCCACCACATTGGTGTAAAATATCATCGAATTTTTGTTTTTTTGCTCGAGGGTCTAAGTTTGCTTCTTTTGTATTAACTAATTTTTCCACAAGTGATGAATTCTCATGAAGCTTTTCAACGTCAATAATTCCATCTGGAAAATAGCTCTTGATGAAGGGTTGCAAATAAGGAGGGGATGGTAATTCATTGAAAATACGACTCAAATTTCCGTCTGCTTTACGAGCATACGTATTGAAGTTTGCGAGTAAAGTTTGGTTGTTTGTCTCATCGTTGAGAAACTTCGCAAAATTGCCCATTTGGTTTTGATCCTTTTGAATTTGGGTCAATCTTATTGTAAACCCTCAATCTTAGGGTATTCTTAATAAGACATGACAAAAAGACTTAAAAATCTTATATTTAATTTAAGATATTAATAGCCCGTTTATTGCTACTGGAGACAACGCGGTGATGTCCTTTGCAATTGAAATCTCGGTATGACGGATGCAATTGCAGCGTTAAGATTGTCAGTCGTTAATGCAAACTCGGGGTGCGTATATTCATTTAAGTAAAAACCATACGTAAAACATTTATTAAAGGGATTGATCAATTGCACCATATTCTTTGCGTATAATGCTTTTTTCACAGATTGGATTAGTATTTTTTTAATAGTGGCGTATTCTTTAGTAGTGATATTATTTAGAAATAAAAAGTCAGCAATTATTTTTCTGACTTTACCCAATTCGTCTGGATTTACATTATTTACTTTATCTTTGATTGCTACATTTAAAATAAAATCAATTGTGCTTTCTTTATTTTTAGGCTTAAAAAGCTTTTCGTTAGGAGCAAATAATCGAGCTCTAGAAGATTTCGTCGCTGCTTTAAAATTTTCTTCTTTCATTTCTAATGTAGCGATTGTTAATGAAGAGGGTGGTGATGAAGTCATTGCATTTGGTAAACTATCGGTAGTTTTAATTTCTTTTTTTGGTGCAGGGATTAAGTTCGCTTTTTCTAAGGTATTAAACACCAAGGCTTGCTTATCTGGGTGAGATGAAGCGTTGATCCAGTCACTTTGCTTAAGATAAATAACAGAAAATTCATACATTTCAAAGAGACGTTTATTCAAAATATCTTGCGGTCGTGGTTCACCGGCTACATTATAGTGCAATGGACCATTAATTTCTAAGATGACTCGATTTTCAGGAAAGTAAATGTCGACAGGTTTTAGCTCCAGCGGGCTCGCTTCAGTTTCGTACGTGAATCCGTATATTTTTGCAAAGTTACCTACCAGACGTGTTACTGAACTTTGAAAAGTGAGCGGATGACGCTCTTGTTCAGCGCGATATTTTTTCAGAGCTGCATTTAATGAGTCTTCAATATGAGATGGTAATTTCAATTTAAAATAAAATCGTACTTGCTGGATTTTCTGTAATTCGCTAACTGCGTTGAGCCAAGGTGAGCGCTCGGTCATCGATCGTTCTGGATTTTCAAGCATGATTCTAGTATCTCTCTCAATAATTTTTATTATTGCCAGTAATAAGATGGTATGGGTTTGTGATACTGCTTCTGTGGGTGCCCCTAAAATAGCACATGACCACAGGAGGTCTACCAATTGTCTTCCATAGTCAAATAAGGATGTATTTTCTAAGGCTTCAGTGGTTAAAAGATCCAAGTGAGATAAAATTTTTGAGGAAAAATGATTTTTTAACTTATCGGGAAAAGATTTCCATTGAATACCGAGATTTGCCATATTTAATGTAGTTTTTGGAAAATCCAGTCCAGAAAAATGTTTTTCAATTGCGGACAAAAGTGCACTACGACAAGAAGTGAAATTGGCATCGGCCAATCTCCAGATTCTCATGGCGACCAGACCATTTAAAATATGCATTAATTCATTCGATTTGAGACTGTCTGCTTTCTCTATCGTGGCGTTAATTAATTCGTGCAATATCTCTTTAGGAATTTCTTTGGCTTGTTTGCGTCGTTGGCAGCCGTAATCTAGATTTAAAAGAATAAACCAAAGATTTGCCACACTTTGGCCATTAAAAATAGCGGATTGTTGTCGATTTTTTAAGATCCAATTTAATTGGAATTCAGGATCGATTACATGCTTATTACTTTTTACTTGATGAAAAAGATGAGTTAGGACACGGATAACTTCGTCTGTACTAGTGGATCGCATGCTTAATTCTCCATCTTTAAACATCCTTATTTTTGATTCAGATTGAATGGTTAAGTATAACCCAATGAGATTAAGAATTTGTTAAAGATGTCGTTACCTGATTGTCGGTCTTGAGGAAATCGACATTATAAACTTATATATCCTAGATCTTCGATAGGCAGGCTACCGTAGATCGAGGGCTTATTCTCGGCTTTTATTCAATTTTTTTAATAAACGTTGGCGCTTTAAGGAGGAGAGACGATCTATAAATAATTTTCCGTCTAAGTGGTCTAATTCGTGTTGAATGCATTTCGCCATGAAACCTTCGGCTTCAAATTCAACGGTTTTACCTTCACGATTGTGTGCGCGCACTTTTATTTTTAATGCACGTTTGACTTTCTCATAAATTGCGCCAGCTTCACCGACTGACATGCAGCCTTCTTCTTCGTGCATTTCGCCTTCGCGACTGATAATTTCGCCGTTGATTAAACAAAGTGGTTGATCTTTTTTAGGGGAAAAATCAATAACAGTAATATGTGGGGGATTTTTAATATCTAATTGCGTTGCAGCTAAAGCAGCGCAATTTTCGCTGTTATAATGCGTTTCAAACATATCGTCAATAATTTTTTGCAAATCAGCATCAAAGGTTTCGACTTTACGTGCAACTGTACGTAAACGAGGGTCAGGATATTGTAAGATTTTTAAAACGGTCATAGTACATTACTCAGCTAAAAATAGTGTGCCGAGAAGAGGACTTGAACCTCCACGGGGTTTCCCCCACAAACACCTGAAGCTTGCGTGTCTACCAATTTCACCATCTCGGCATAGGACGATATTTATAATCTTTGCCATCGTTAATGTCAACTTTACAGCCGCCAATCAATGGGATCTCGGCCTTTTTGTTCTAAAATCCGATTCGCTTTGGAGAAATGACGACAACCTGCAAATCCGCGATGCACGGATAAGGGTGACGGGTGGGGCGCCTTTAAAATGCTGTGTCTGAACGTATTGATTAAAGGTATTTTTTTCTGGGCATGGGAGCCCCAGAGTAAAAACACAATATCGTAAGGATGTTCGTTTAGGCTAGATATGACGTGGTCCGTAAATTGCTGCCAGCCCACATTAACATGAGATTGAGCCTTGCCATTTTCTACAGTTAATACATCGTTTAGCAATAAAACGCCTTGTCTGGCCCAAGCTTCTAAGCAGCCATGCGTGGGTCGTGGAATGCCGAGATCTTGCTGCAATTCTTTAAAAATATTTTCTAAGGAGGGTGGGGGTTTAATACCTGAAGGCACTGAAAACGCTAAACCATGAGCTTGGTTAGGACCATGATAGGGATCTTGTCCTAATATCACAACCTTTACCTTTTCATAGGCAGTTAATTTAAGAGCATTGAAAATGTTTTCTTGCGCAGGATAAATGATTTTACCTTTTGCGCGTTCTTCCGTGAGAAACGACATTATTTTTTGAAAATAACGTTTATTTTTTTCTTCACCCAGTACAGATTTCCACGAGAGCGTTCTTTCATCCATAATCATGCTGAAAATTCTCTTAAAAAGATTATTGAAATTCTGCGAGCATTATTGAAAATTTATTTGTGAATTAAATAAATATTAAATTAATTTAACTGCTTCACCTAAACCTAAATGTTTCAATAGATGTTGTAGTTTATCAGATTCTTTGACACCGACAAGCGGGCCAATCTGCACGCGATACATACGTCGGTTACGAAACGCAATGGCTTTAATTAAGATCGGTTGTCTCGTATAACGTCGAAGACGAGTTCGTAATGCTTGTGCATTGTATTGGCTTCGAAAAGTGGCGACTTGTAAATAATGGCGCTCACCATTAGCAAATAAAGTTCTTTGCATACGAAAAGGATGTGGACGCTCAAAAGTAATTGCTTTGACTTCAACAATAGCAGTTCCGCGATTAGCAAATCCTAATTTTTTTGCGGCGGCATAGGATAAATCCATAATTCGATTTTCAGCAAATGGACCACGATCATTTACTTTCACAATGGTGGATTTGCCATTTTGTAAGTTTGTTACGCGCGCGAAAGTTGGAATTGGTAAGGTGCGGCTTGCTGCAGTTAATGCAAACATATCGTATGGTTCGCCACTGGAAGTGCGCTGACCGTGAAATTTTCTGCCATACCAAGAAGCTACGCCACGCTGACGATATCCCGAAGCGGAACCTAATACATGATAACTTCTGCCCCAAACATAATAAGTGGGATTATTGCCGAAACGGCTTCTCGATAAAGGATGTGGAATGGGTTCAGGAATTTGACTAACATCGATGTCATGTAAGGGAGGTCCATCTCGGAAAGTGTGGACTCGGGTACATCCGCTAAAAGTAATGACGCAGAGTATTCCAATTATTGATATGATATATTTCATAAAGAAACAACTTTCCCTGTTGAAATCGGGTGTTAATTTATCATATTAACTCAAACACAACCAACGATAAAGAGCTTTATGGTGTTTCATGGATCAATTTGAATTCATTTATGGTTTTCACACAGTTAATTCAGTATTAACAGCAGAACCTAATCTCATTTCAGAAATTTTCATCTTAGCGAATCGTACAGATGAAAGATTGAATAAATTAATTCAAATTGCAACTAAAGAACGCATTAAATTACATCGCGTTTCTCGTCATGAATTAGACCATTTGGTGGGTAGTAATGCGCAACATCAAGGCATTATTGCGAAATGCCGCAGTGTTAGCGGATTTAGTGAATCAGTTTTAAAAAAATTAATTGAAGAAACGGATCACGCTGCAAAATTATTTTTAGTGTTAGATGGTGTGCAGGATCCGCATAATTTAGGCGCTTGTTTGCGTTCAGCGAATGCATTCGGTGTAAATGCAGTCATTGCACCTAAAGATCGTGCTAGCGGCTTAACGCCTGTTGCGCGTAAAGTTGCGTCGGGTGCTGCAAGTGTAACACCATTTATTCAAGTGACGAATTTAGCGCGCACATTGAAAATGATGCAAGATGCAGGGATTTGGATTGTCGGAACCGTTGCTGAAACGCAAACGCAAATTTGGGAAATTGATTTAAAGTCCGATATTGCAATTGTAATGGGAAATGAAGGACAAGGTATGCGTAAATTAACCCAGCAACATTGTGATTATTTAGCGAGTATTCCTTCACAAGGCACTGTGGAAAGTTTAAATGTTTCAGCAGCAACTGCAGTATGTCTTTATGAAGTTTTGCGACAGAGAAAATCAAAAAATTAATATCGCAATGTTTGCATTAATTCTTGAGTTGCTTGCTCTTGTGTTTCAATTAATTCAGCTGCTTTTTCTTCGATATCATCAAATTCAGTTTTAATATTTTTTAGAATTTTCTCAATTTCGGGCATGCCGTGGGGTTTAAATTGTCGGCTTAATGCACTGTGCACGCATAAAATAGCTTTTAATTTAAAATATTCAGCAAACGTATAATGTTCACTATTCGTTTTTGGTAGTTCTAGATGAAGATGAGTAAAACGATTAACTAACACATACAAAGGATCTAATTGCGAGAGCTCTTTGATTTCAAGTTCAGATAAATTTATACCGCCAAAAGTCAGCTGCATAACTAATTGTTGTTGCCAATGATCAATATTTTCTTGCCATTCTTGTAATTGCTTTTTCGCTAAGCTGTCTAGTTGTTTTAAAGTTTTATCGAGAGCGGCAACGTTCAAGTCTAAATTAATATCATCCGATAAATTAGTGTTGAGCTCACGAATATGCGGCTTGATATTATCGTCTTGAATAATAATTTGACGCACTTTCATTTTCCCAATCGTGGCATAGAGTGAAAATATTTGGCTAATCATGGGATGAAATGGGCCGTGAAATCCATCGCTTATTTGAGTTTCAGATAATAAATGGGGGACATCATTTTGTTTGTCTTGGATTGGCGTTGTAATTTGTGACAATACTTCGCGAAGTCCAAGCCATTCGTTAATAATCAATTGGGCACTCGTCGGGACAATCATGGGCATAGCTAACCTCTTTTAATGAGTGGTTAATATAACACCATTTTGTATGTCTCGCTACAGGGTGACATCGCGCGCCTCATCAATTTTTTTGATCAATTCCTGCATACCTGATACTAACTTTTGATTTGTAGCCTTAGAGTAGGGGTTGTAACGTTGAAGATCATAGAACAACTCCCAGGAATCATTGCAAGTCTGCTGCATAATGTCCAATAATTGGGTAAACCCTACCGTATCTAAGGGAGTAGATTCAGCGGGCAAAAGCTCTAAAGTCCTTCCAATCAAGTGGGTAATACATTGTGATAGTGCGGCACATTGGTCATGCTGATCGGGACTCATCTCAACCACATTAACGCCAAGATGAGTAAAGAAATTTTTCCAAAACACATATCGTTGATGCTGATCTCGAATCGAAGCCAACATCATTTTTTTAGCGAACTTCATGTGGAAAGAATCCGGTCCAAACATAGGGTGGCTCGCGATAATGTCCACGGTTGCCGGCAGTTTCGCTAACATAATATTAACGGGATAAACTTTCACTGAACAAACATCAATGATCGTGGCATCACTTCGAATTTTATTAGCAATATCCTCAATGACCGTTGCAAAATTTCGAATGGGTGTAGCGATAAAAATAGAGGTTCGTTGTAATACCTCGTCCAATTTATCACTTTCAATTTTTGGATCATAACTCTTAACTTCAAAATGTGGCGCTAAAATCTCTCGTAATAAAAGACCAAATCGTCCGAGTCCGATGATTCCAACATTTTCCATTTATTTTTTCTTGTAGGTATTTATTTGTAATTTTCGACATTCTGCAATAATAACTTCGAATATATATGCAATGGCATTTTCATCCAAGGGGCCGCGATTGTAGGCTTTTACAGCATCGATAATTACTTTTTCACGTTCGGGCCGATAAAAGGTTACATCAGGTCCAGAATGTTTTATTTTTACTGCTGAAATTTCCAAGGAAATTCGTGCGCGATCATTAATTAAGTCATGAATTTGATAGTCTAATTCATCGATTTTCTGACGTAAATGATCGAGTTCGCGTTCTTCAGCATTCATTTATTTATCTCCTGACGACGCTTTCGTACGGCTTCTGCTAATAAATTTAATATCTCGATACTTTCATCCCACCCCACGCACGCGTCTGTGATACTTTGTCCATACAACAATTCTTTTTTATCGATCAAATCCTGCTTGCCTTCAACGAGATTACTCTCGAACATCACTCCCATAATTTTAGTGGAACCTCCGGCAATTTGTTCGCACAGTGATTGAGCCACGATTTTTTGACGACGAAAGTCTTTATTACTATTGCCATGGCTCATGTCTACCATTAATGGATTTGAAACATTTGCTTTAGCAAGTAAATCGCTGGCATTATCTATTGAAGTCGCGTCGTAATTAGGACCTTGAGATGAGCCGCGTAAAATAACATGACAATCTTTATTGCCAGTAGTACTAATAATTGCGGCTAAGCCTTGTTTGGATACACCCAAAAAATGGTGTGGACTGGCCGCGGCCATTACAGCATCTACAGCCACTTGAATATTTCCCGTCGTGGAGTTTTTAAAACCCACCGGCATCGATAAACCGGACGCTAATTCTCGATGGATTTGACTTTCTACGGTGCGAGCACCAATTGCAGCCCAGGTTGTTAAATCTGAAATATACTGAGGAATGATATTATCTAAAAATTCGCTGCCGGTAGGGATTCCCAGTCGATTAATAGAAAGCAATAAGTTTCTTGCGCAATTTAGTCCATAATTAATATCGAAACTTTCATCGAGGTGGGGGTCATTTATCAAACCCTTCCAACCCACTTGCGTACGCGGTTTTTCGAAGTAAACCCGCATTATAATAAATAAATCTTTGCTGTAGTTCTGCACTATTTTTTCAAGTCGTCGTGCATATTCCACGGCGGCCGTAGCATCATGAATGGAACATGGCCCCACAATGACTATCAGTCTATCGTCATTCCCGTGAATTATATCGGTTGTAATTTGACGACTTCGCTCAATGTGCTCAGCTGTTTTTTCATCTAGCGGAAGTTGCTCCAACAACAAACCAGGGGCAATTAAGGCTTTTAATCGTGTTATTCTGAGATTATCGGTTGTTTTCATGCTGGAGCCTCGTTTGTTTTGTTTTTACTGTGAAAATGAAAATATGTTATCCTATCAGAAAGCATAACCAGGAGGAATGAACATGAAAAGGATATCAACCATTTTATTTGCTTCAACTTTAGGTGCTGCCGTTTTACTGACGGGTTGTAATTATCACGTTGGTGGCGTAGCTGGAGCTCGAGGCAGTTATAGTACTGGACCAGATTGGGGTAATTTTAAATGTACTGCGATTGAAGGCACTTCCGGTCGCGCTTCAATTGGTTGGGCAACCAGCATGAGTGATGCTAAAGACAATGCTCTCGATAAATGTCGTGCACATGCAGCGGGTGGCTCTTGTAAAGTTACTCAATGTGTAAACGAAACTAATTAAGTAAATAAAATTGTTCCGGTAGCCCGGTATTCTGGGCTACTAATGACATTAAATTAATTGCGTCAAATATTCTCAAAAAGGAGTTCAAGATGCATCGAGGGCTCAGCATCACTATTTTATCTGTAGCTGCACTATTAACTGCTTGTCATAGACCTGCACCGTTGACTGATTTACTGTATGCGGAAACGGGTTATTTATGTACCGCAGTGAGCACTTTGCATCCAGAACATCTCGCGTCGGCTTGGTCTAAAAAACCGAGTGTAGCTAAGGCTTATGCGCTCAGTCGATGTCAATCAACTAGCCGACAAATAGTGGATTGTAAAATCCAAGAATGTATTTATACCGGTTCGACGACCGAAGTTTCAACTGCTCGTTGGTACACCTGTTATATCAATAATCGGGATATTTTAGGAGTATGGGTAGGAACTTCGCACAATCGATTAGAGGCAGTGAAATGGGCCTTCAATCGATGTGTTCTCCTAAGCGGGAAAGCAAGCGCGTGTTACGTTAATTATTGCCGCTTATGGTAGTAAGTTGTGCGCGATGAAATAAAGGTCAAACATCCACTAATTACACTTTTTATTATTTTATCGACCTCACTTCTAATTGGGATGGGAGTTGATATTTTTGTACCTTCGCTTCCTCATATTGTCAGTTATTTTCACACATTTCCTTCAGCTACACGTTTAACGGTCACTTTGTATGTGGTGGGTTACGGTTGTAGTCAACTATTTTTCGGAATTCTGTCCGATGCATTCGGACGTCGAAATTTATTAATTCTGTCATTAATCGGTTTTGTGGTGACGGGTTTAGTAGCACCTGAAGTAAAACAGATTAGCACACTAGTTACCTTGCGTTTTTTTCAAGGGATTTTTGCGGGTGGAATAGGTGTAATGGGAAGGGTCATTTTGACGGATAGTTATACAGGACACACGTTAGCGAAATACGCAGTTTACATGACAATAGGGTGGGCAATAGGTCCTATTATTGCACCCTATATTGGGGGTTATTTACAAGAATATTTTGGTTGGAAAGCCTCGTTTTTATTTTTAACTGGTTATAGCTTTCTGGTTTTAGTTTTCGTGGTTTTACTACTGGTGGAAACACTCGAAAATAAAAAGCCCCTCAATTTTCAACGCATCATTCAAGATTGTCGCAGTATCGCGACAAATCATGGATTTATGAGCGCGTCTTCGATATTGGGATTAATTTACGGAATTATTTTAGTTTTTAATGTTGCAGGTCCTTTCTTAATCCAAAGTGTTCTACATTATAATGCGATTGATTATGGTCGAATAGCGCTAGTTTTAGGTCTTTGTTGGTTTATGGGAAGTTTAATTTGTCGTCTGATTGTTACCCGATTAAAAATGTATGCATTAACTGAATTATTTTTGAGTTTAAATGTGGGGATTGCATCATTAACAGTTATATTTGGTTTTTTTAATTTTTTAAATTTATGGACTTTAGTGATACCGACTGCCTTTATTTATATTCTTTCAGCGATAGTATTTTCTTATTGCTATTGGCAATGTTTAAGTTATTTTCCACAAATTGCAGGGACAGCCGGTGCGGCAATGGGATCGATTATGGCAATTTTAGGAGGCTTACTTTCAAGTATTGTCAGCTTTTTCAAAATACATGCATTATTACCTTTTGCTTTGGCATATTTAGTTCTAACGGTCGTATTATTGATTTTATATTCAACTTTAGCATTTAAACAATTTCGCAAATCTTATCAGAAAATGCAAAAGAAGGATTAATTAAAAAATATTGCCATTGGCGTTCGCAGAAAAAGCAGTGATTTGGGACGGCCTAGAATGAATTTTATTGAAGCATCAGTAATAATTTTATTTTTAGCGATAGTGACAGTGCCTCTTGCTAAACGTTTTCATTTGCCCTTAGAGATATTCTTAGTTATTGGTAGCGGTATTGTTGGACTAATCCCGGGATTGCCAATTGTTCGTATCGATCCCGTAATTGTGTTTAAATTATTTTTACCCCCAATTTTGTTTTATGCCGCGTATTTCACTTCTTGGCAGGAATTCAAAAAGAATATTCGACCGATTAGTCTACTTGCTTTTGGACTCGTGATTTTTACCACCGTTTTGGTTGCCGTTGTCGCACACTACCTTATTCCTGGATTTAGCTGGGGAATGGCATTTATTCTAGGTGCAATTTTATCACCCACCGATGCTTCTTCATCAGTAGCAATTATAAAAAAATTAGGTGCACATCGACGAATCGTAACAATTTTAGAAGGCGAGAGCTTGGTGAATGATGCTACAGCATTGATCTTGTTTCGATTCAGTTTAGCTGCGGTGCTGCTTGGAACATATTCCATCTCGGATGCTATTTTAAATTTCTTTTTATTCTTAATTGGGGGTGCTTTAGTTGGATTTATCTTGGGATATATTGCCGTTTTTATTTTACGTAAGATTAACGATTCACAAGCAGAGACAACGTTCACATTTATCATTGCATTTGCAAGTTATTTACTTTCTGAACAAATGCATTGTTCAGGTGTGATTGCCACTGTAGTTTGTGGAATTTATTTTGGTCGCAAACTCCCAATCTATGCTGCCTCAGAAACTAAAATTACCGCCAAATCCAGTTGGAAAACGTTAATTTTTGTTGTGAATGGATTTGTATTCACTTTAATTGGTTTGCAATTGCCACAAATTATTAAAGATCTTAAAGGCTATTCAATAATGAGTCTCATTCAGTATAGTGTTATTATTATTTTAGCTGTTATAGTGAGTCGATTAATTTGGGTTTATCCAGCGGCTTATCTTCCTCGCAAATTAATTCCACCAATTGGGCGGCGCGATCCCATGCCACCCTTGTCCATGCTATTTATAATTGGGTGGACGGGTATGCGTGGAATTGTTTCTTTTGCGGCAGCACTTTCTATACCGTTTCAAATTCAATTTGGCGTGGCGTTTCCCAATCGTAATTTAATTTTATTCTTAACTTATTGCGTGGTTGTGGCGACCTTATTTATTCCTACTCTCACCTTGCCATTTTTAATTCCAGCATTGAAATTAACCGAGGATCCGTCTCTTAAGTTGAAAGAAGAAGCCTCAGCGAGAATTCGAGCGTTAGAAGGCGTGATAGATCGTATCAGCGAACTCGTTAAAAAAGAAAAAATACCCAATCATTTGTTTGAAGAATTTCGCAAACAAATAGAGCGTCGACTAGAAATTCTTCGAACCCAATTAGATGAAACACCTTACTCTACCTTAAACAAAGAATACTCTGGACTTAAAAAATTGGCATTAACAGCTATTGCCAGTGAAAAA